>Ga0196972_1000355_pt1 | contig 26707 bp, 27 predicted proteins | sample S1v_2013CmetaG_FD_148618 | JGI IMG/M metagenome (GOLD analysis project Ga0196972, IMG submission 148618) | Soil microbial communities from Anza Borrego desert, Southern California, United States - S1+v_20-13C | ecosystem: Environmental > Terrestrial > Soil > Desert | place: USA: California...
AGGAACGAGGGGTGCGCCGGGTCGATGCCGACCTCGAACGCCTGCAGCCAGTTGGCGTGCCACAGGCCCTTGAAGGCGAAGGTGTGGGTCGACGGCGCGGCGAAGCAGTCGAACTGGGGGAAGGGCGGCGGCTCGCTGCCCGGCTCGCCGAACCAGCCGAACAGCACGCCGCTCTTCTCCACCACCGGGTAGCTGCGCTGGCTCACCCGCTCGCACAGCCGGCTGCCGGCGGGCTCGCCGGGCGTTTCCAGGCAGGCGCCGGCGGCGTCGAACTTCCAGCCGTGGAAGGGGCAGCGCAGGCCGTCCCCCTCATGCCGGCCGAACGACAGGTCGGCGTTGCGGTGCGGGCAGTCGCGATCCAGCAGGCCCCAGCGCCCCTGCTGGTCGCGGAACAGCACCAGGTCCTGGCCCAGCACGCGCACGGCCTTGAGTGGGCGGCCGGCCATGCGCGGGTCCAGGGCCGGGTCGAACTCGTCCACCAGCGCGACCGGCTGCCAGTACTGGCGCATCACCGCCCCGCAGGGCGTGCCGGGCCCGATGCGCGTGACGAGTTCGTTCTGTTCTGCCTTCATGGCCGTCCTTTCAAAAACGGTATCCCAAATTTGAAGTTCAGTGTACAGTCGCCCGCCATGAACCTGCAAGAGACGGTGCTGATGCAGCTGCGGGACCTGATCCTGCGGGGCGAGTTCGCCCCCGGCCAGCGCTTGGCGGAGCAGCAGTTGGCCGAGCGCATGGGGGCCTCGCGCACGCCGGTGCGCGCGGCGCTCGTCACGCTGGAGCAGGAGGGCTTGCTGGAGGTCAGCGACACCGGCAAGTACCTGGTGCGGCAGTTCACCCCGCGCGAGGTGGCCGACGCGATCGCGGTGCGCGGCCACCTGGAAGGCATGGCGGCGCGGCTGGTGGCCGAGCACGGCGTCTCGCGCCAGCTGCAGCTGGACCTGGAAGCCTGCCTGGCGGACGGCGACCGCCTGCTGGCCGCCAATCCCCTGGGCTACGAGAACTACGCCGGCTATGCGGCCATGAACGACCGCTTCCATTCGCTGGTGCTCGAGGCCAGCGGCAATCGGGCGCTGCAGCGCGCGGTCGCGATGAACAACGCGCTGCCTTTCGCGCCCGCGTCGGCGATGCTGCCCATGATGTCGACGGCCGAGCAGGATCGCGAATGGATGCTGTACGCCCACAGGCAGCACCACATGCTGTTCGACGCCATGCGGCGCGGCGAAGGCGCCCGCGCGCAGGCGCTGGCGGTGGAACACACCGAAGTCGCGCAGATGAACATGCGGCTGGCGCTGGAGCGTCGCAGCGAGACCGAGCGCGTGTTCCCCGCGATCCGGCTGGTCGTCGGCCGCTGAGGGTGCCCGCGCGAGGAGCCGGCGGTATGCTCGCCGCATGAAGCTGCACAACTACTTCCGTTCCTCCGCGTCGTTCCGCGTGCGCATCGCGCTCGAGCTCAAGGGGCTGTCGTACGACTACGTGCCGGTGCACATCGCCAAAGGCGAGCACAAGCAGCCCGGCTACGTGGCGGTGTCGCCCTCGATGCTGGTGCCGACGCTGGAGACCGACACGGGCGAGCAGCTGGGGCAGTCGATGGCCATCATCGAATGGCTGGACGAGACGCACCCGAACCCGCCGCTGCTGCCGCCGGAGCCGCTCGCCCGCGCGCAGGTGCGGGCGCTGGCGCAACTGGTGGCTTGCGAGATCCACCCGCTCAACAACCTGCGCGTGCTCAAGTACCTGGTGCACGAACTGAAGGTGGGCGAGGACGCCAAGAACGCCTGGTACCGGCACTGGGTCCGCGAAGGCCTGCTGGCCTTCGAGCGCGAACTGCAGCGGCTGCCGCGCGGCACCTACTGCGACGGCGACACGCCGACGCTGGCCGACTGCTGCCTGGTGCCGCAGATCTTCAATGGCCAGCGCTTCGGTGCCGACTTCGCCGGCCTGGACCGCACCATGGCGGTGTTCGACGCCTGCATGCGGCATCCCGCCTTCATCAAGGCGCAGCCGTCGAGCTGCCCGGACCACGAAGCTTGAGGCGCCGACAGCAGGGAGGGGCGGGGTGATCGTTCCCGACTGGCCGGTGCCGCCGATGGTGCGCAGCCTGTTGTCGCTGCGCGAGGGCGGCGTCTCGCGCGCCCCCTTCGACAGCCTCAACCTCGGCGACCACGTGGGTGACGACCCGGCGGCCGTCGCCGAGAACCGCCGGCGCTACGCCGAGGCCACGGTGGCGCGCCCGGTCTTCCTCAAGCAGGTGCACGGGGTGCACTCGGAGCGGCTCGACTGCGACAGCCCGGATGGACTCGAGGCCGACGCCTGCTGGACCCGCGAGCCCGGCGTGGCCTGCACCATCATGGTGGCGGACTGCCTGCCCGTGCTGCTGGCCGACCGCGAAGGCCGCGCGGTCGCTGCCGCGCATTGCGGCTGGCGGGGCCTGGCCGGACAGGAAGGGCGCGGCGTGCTCGAGTCCCTGTGGGAATCGTTCTGGCCGCAACTGGCCGCCACGCCGGCCGAGGCGGCCGCACGCACGCTCGCCTGGCTGGGACCGTGCATAGGGCCGGGCGCCTTCGAAGTGGGGACCGAGGTGAAGGAGGCCTTCGAGGCGGCATCGCCCGGCGCCTCCATGCGCTTCCGGCTCGCGCCCGGCGGCAAGTGGCTGGCCGACCTGCCCGGGCTGGCACGCGACCGCCTGCGGGCACTCGACATCATCCGGCTGTTCGGCAACGACGGCAGCGCCGACTGGTGCACCGTATCGCAGCCCTCACGGTTCTTCTCGCACCGGCGGGACCGGGCCAGCGGCCGCTTCGCCGCCAGCATCTGGCTGGCCTGAGGCGGCGGGCTCCCCTTCCTTGCGCGCCGCAAGCTCGGCCTGTTCACGCGCCTTGATCGCCCGCTTGCGGGCCGGCGTCGCCATCAGGTAAATCACCAGCGCCACGGGCAACACGCCATACAGCAGGAAGGTGAAGATGGCACCCAGCACGGTGCCGCCGCTGTTGGTGGCTTCGGCCACGGCCATCATCAGGGCCACGTACAGCCAGCCTATGACGACGATGTACATGCGCCCTTCTTCAGGATTTTGTTGCGGTGCAACATCAATGATGGAATACTCCGGGATAACCCGGACACACTGACAAGAACACAGGAGACAGGCATGCATTCTCAGACAGACTGGCTGGCCCTCGCGCAAGGCTTCAACCAGGGCCTGGGCGAGAGCTGGAAGAAGGCCATGGAGGCCTTCGGCGGCGGCAAGGGCCTGGAGGCGTTCTCCGGCCTCGGTCCGGGTTTCGCCAAGGGCCAGCCGGTGCCGCAGATCCGCTTCGACCCCGAGAAGCTGGCTGCGCTGCAGGCCGCCTACCTGAAGGAAGCCGCCGAACTCTGGAACCACGGCCTGGTCGGCGCTGCCGCCGGCGACAAGCGATTCAGTTCCGAAGCCTGGGGCAGCAACCCGGTCGCCGCCTTCAGCGCGGCCGCCTACCTGCTGAACGGCCGCACGCTGCTGGGCCTGGTGGAGGCCGTGGAGACCGACCCCAAGACCAAGGCCCGCCTGCGCTTCGCCGTCGAGCAATGGATGGCCGCCTCGGCCCCCAGCAACTTCCTGGTGCTCAACGCCGAGGCCCAGCGCAAGGCCATCGAGACGCGCGGCGAAAGCATCGCGCGCGGCATGCAGAACCTGCTGAACGACATCCAGCAGGGCCACGTCTCGATGACCGACGAGAGCCAGTTCGAGGTCGGCCGCAACGTCGCCACCACCGAAGGCGCCGTCGTGTTCCAGAACGAGCTGTTCCAGCTGATCGAATACAAGCCGACCACCGCCAAGGTCTTCGAGCGGCCCTTCCTGGTGGTGCCGCCCTGCATCAACAAGTTCTACATCCTCGACCTGCAGCCCGACAACTCGATGGTGCGCTACCTGGTCGAGCAGGGGCATCGCACCTTCGTGGTGAGCTGGCGCAACCCGGACGAGTCGATGGCCGACACGACCTGGGACGACTACGTGGGCGAGGGCGTGCTGGAGGCGATCCGCGTGGTGCGCGAGATCGGCGGCGGCAAGCCGATCAACGCCCTGGGCTTCTGCGTCGGCGGCACGCTGCTGGGAACGGCCCTGGGCGTGCTGGCCGCGCGCGGCGAGAAGCCGGTGGCCAGCGCCACCCTGCTGACCACGCTGCTGGATTTCAGCAGCACGGGCATCCTGGACGTCTTCATCGACGACAACTTCGTGCGGATGCGCGAAGCGCAGATGGGCCAGGGCGGCCTGCTCAAGGGCCAGGAACTGGCGTCCACCTTCAGCTTCCTGCGGCCCAACGACCTGGTGTGGAATTACGTGGTGGGCAACTACCTCAAGGGCGAGACGCCGCCGCCCTTCGACCTGCTGTACTGGAACAGTGATTCCACCAACCTGCCGGGCCCCATGTACGCCTGGTACCTGCGCAACACCTACTACGAGAACAACCTGGTCAAGCCCGGCAAGGTCACCGTCTGCGGCGAGAAGCTGGACCTGCGGAAGGTGGACATCCCGGTCTACATCTACGGCTCGCGCGAGGACCACATCGTGCCCATCGACGGCGCCTACGGCAGCGTCAACGCACTGCCGGGCAGGAAGCGCTTCGTGATGGGCGCCTCCGGCCACATCGCCGGCGTGATCAATCCGCCGGCGAAGAACAAGCGCTCGTACTGGACCAACGACAAGCTGCCCAAGAGCCATGCCGCGTGGCTCGAAGGTGCCAAGGAGCACCCGGGCAGCTGGTGGCCCGACTGGATGGCCTGGCTCAAGCCGCACGCGGGCAAGCCGATTGCCGCGCCCAGGCGGTACGGCAAGGGCAACACCTACAAGGCCATCGAACCCGCGCCCGGGTCCTACGTGAAGAAGAAGGCCTGAGCGCGGCGCAGGCCGTCATCCCGCGGGCAGGAATCCATCCCAGGGGGCAGCAAAGCAAGGGCGTCCATGCGAAGGCGGTGGACCCGGCAACAAGGAGATCCCATGCAACACGACATCGTCATCGTCTCGGCCGTCCGCACCGCGGTCGGCAAGTTCGGCGGCTCGCTCGCCAAGACCCCCGCGACGGAGCTCGGCTCCATCGTGATCCGCGAGGCGCTGGCGCGCGCCCGCGTGGAGCCGGCCCAGGTCGGCGAGGTGATCATGGGCCAGGTGCTGGCCGCCGGCGCCGGGCAGAACCCGGCGCGCCAGGCCTCGCTCAAGGCCGGCCTGCCCAAGGAAGTGCCGGCCATGACCATCAACGCCGTGTGCGGCTCGGGGCTCAAGGCCGTGATGCTGGCCGCGCAGGCCATCGCCTGGGGCGACAGCGAGATCGTCGTGGCAGGCGGCCAGGAGAACATGAGCGCCGCACCGCACGTGCTGCTGGGCTCGCGCGAAGGCCAGCGCATGGGCGACTGGAAGATGATCGATTCGATGATCGTCGACGGCCTGTGGGACGTCTACAACCAGTACCACATGGGCGTGACGGCCGAGAACGTGGCGCGCGAGTACGGCATCGCCCGTGCCGCACAGGATGAGCTGGCGCTGGCCAGCCAGAAGAAGGCTGCCGCGGCGCAGGACGCCGGCCGGTTCAAGGACGAGATCGTGCCGGTCGCCATTCCCCAGAAGAAGGGCGAGCCCGTGCTGTTCGATGCCGACGAGTACATCAATCGCAAGACCAGCGCCGACGCGCTGGCCGGGTTGAGGCCGGCGTTCGACAAGGCCGGCAGCGTGACGGCCGGCAACGCGTCGGGCATCAACGACGGCGCCGCCGCGGTCGTGGTGATGTCGGCGCAGAAGGCCGCGGCGCTGGGGCTGCAGCCGCTGGCGCGCATTGCCGGCTTCGCCACCGCCGGCCTGGATCCGGCCACGATGGGCATGGGCCCGGTGCCGGCTTCGCGCAAGGCGCTGCAGCGCGCCGGCTGGAACGTGCAGGACGTCAACCTGTTCGAGCTCAACGAGGCGTTCGCCGCCCAGGCTTGCGCGGTCAACAAGGAACTCGGCCTGGACCCGACCAAGGTCAACGTCAACGGCGGCGCGATCGCGCTGGGCCATCCCATCGGCGCGTCCGGCTGCCGCGTGCTCGTGACCCTGCTGCACGAGATGCGTCGCCGCGAAGCGAACAAGGGCCTGGCCGCGCTGTGCATCGGCGGCGGCATGGGAGTTTCCCTCGCCGTCGAACGCGCCTGATTCGATAGAGTGGTCCGCAAGCCGCCCCGCACCGGGGCGGCGCTGTCGCACATCCAAGGAGAGAACGAATGGCACAGAAGGTGGCGTACGTCACGGGCGGCATGGGCGGGATAGGCACCGCCATCTGCCAGCGCCTGCACAGGGAAGGCTTCAAGGTGATCGCCGGCTGCGGGCCGACGCGCGACTACGGCAAGTGGCTGGACGAGCAGAAGGCGAAGGGGTTCACCTTCTACGCGTCGGTGGGCAATGTCGGCGACTGGAACTCCACCGTGGAGGCCTTCAGCAAGGCCAAGGCGGACCACGGTCCCATCGACGTGCTGGTGAACAACGCCGGCATCACGCGCGACCGCATGTTCCTGAAGATGACGCGCGAGGACTGGGACGCGGTGATCGAGACCAACCTCAACTCCATGTTCAACGTCACCAAGCAGGTGGTGGGCGACATGGTCGAGCGGGGCTGGGGCCGCATCATCAACATCTCGTCGGTCAACGGCGAGAAGGGCCAGGCCGGGCAGACCAACTACTCGGCCGCCAAGGCCGGCATGCACGGCTTCACCATGGCGCTGGCCCAGGAACTGGCCAGCAAGGGCGTGACGGTCAACACGGTCAGTCCCGGCTACATCGGCACCGACATGGTCAAGGCCATCCGGCAGGACGTGCTGGACAAGATCGTGGGCACCATCCCGGTCAAGCGCCTGGGCGAGCCCAGCGAGATCGCGTCGATCATCGCCTGGCTGGCCTCGGAGGAAAGCGGCTACTCGACCGGCGCCGACTTCTCGGTCAACGGCGGCCTGCACATGGGGTGAACGGAGCTGGCGTCCGCCCGCGGGCGCCGGCGCTTCAGGCCAGGTCCTCGATCACGAGCCGGCGGTAGCGCTGCGCATGGGAGGGCCGGTGCCTTTCCAGCGCCTTCATCACGCGTTCGGCCGCCTCGTTGTCGGGCGCATGGATCAACAGCGCCCACTGGCCCTGCGCGGCGAGGTGGGTGAACCGTCGGATCGTGTCGCCTTCGGTCCCGGCCGACGGCAGCGGCATGTCGCCGCTACCCACCGTGCGCGCCACGTCGCCCATCATCTTCTCGGGCGTGATCAGGCTCAGTTCGGCGGGGTCGATCCCGCCGGCGACCAATGCCTGCCCGGCGGTGCGTGCCGCCTCCTCGCCGGGAAACATGGCCACGATGTGGCCGGTCGGGTAGAACTGGCCCCGCAGGTTCAACAGATCCGGGCCGAGCTCAAGGTACTTCATCCGCGCCTCCGTGTGCTTCTGGCGAACGGAACCATTGCACCAAGGAGGGCTCGGCCGCGGTGTCGGCATGCGGGGCCCGCCACTGTAGGAGCGCGCGCCCCGTGCCGCTGGGACGTGTCACTGCCGCGGCGACGGCACCGCGAGGCTGCCCCAGCCGCGCCGGCCCAGCTCGAAGGAGCCGCTGTCCTCGCCGTAGAGCGCCGCGGTCTTCATGCGGTCCTGCAGGTAATCGTCACGCACGGCGCTGCGGCTCATCGCCGCCGAGCCGCCGCTGCTGGCCTGGGCCTGGGCCTGTCCCGGCGCATAGGTACCCAGCGAATACACGCGCGAGCCGGCCGGTTCGAGGTTGCGCTTGGCCGGGATGCCGTTGGCTTCGCGTGCGACTTCGGCGCGGGTGCGCGTGCCTTCGAACGCCAGGGCCCGGTCGCCGCCATAGAACTCGTCCGCCATGGCGGACGACGCCGCGAGGCCGGTGGTGGCACCCATCAGGGCGCATGAAAGCAGCGGGAGCAATCTTCGGTACAGCATGGCGCTTCCTTTCGGCAAGGGGGAAAGTGACGCCTGTCGGACAACCCTGTCGGACGGCGCCGCGCCACTGTAGGAGTGCGCATCGGCGGGTGGAACGCTACGCACCGCATGCCCCCGTTGCGGAATCCGCAACGATGCCGGCCCCCTCAGTGCGCCACGCCGGCGAAGGGCTGCGCGCCGTGCAGCATGCTGTCGCGCGCGTGCGCCACGAGGAAATCGAGGAAGGCACGCGTGCGCGAGGGCAGGAACTTGCGGCTCGGCAGGACCGCGACCAGCGCCAGCCGTGCCGTGATCCAGGGCTGCAGCAGGACCTGCAGTCGGCCGGAGGCGATCAGCGGTGCCAGCAGGTCGTCGGGCTGGCTGCTGATGCCGGCGCCCTCCAGGGTGGCGCCCAGCAGCGTGTCGGTGTGGTTGGCCGTCAGGACCGGCGTGACCTCCACCTCCTGGGCGGCGCGCTGCCCGCTCGAATCCAGCAGCCGCAAGGGTCCGGGCCGCTGGCCGGGCAGCCGCAGCTGGAGGAACCGGTGCGCCGCCATGTCGGCCGGCTCGCGCGGCTCGCCGTGGCGCTGAAGGTAGTCGGGCGAGGCGCAGAGCACGCCGTGGCTCAGCAGGATGGGCCGGATGATCGCGTCGGGATCGATGTGCACGGAGCCGCTGAGCACTGCCAGGTCGTAGTCCTCGACGGCCGGATCGGGCGAATCCTCGACCTGGACGTCCACGGCCACCGCCGGGTGCATCAGCTGGAAGCGCGCCACGGCGGGGCCCAGCAGGTGGGTGGCCGCCACGGGTGGCGCCAGCACGCGCACCGTGCCGCTCATGCTGCTGGTGTGGACCTGTACCAGCGACTCCGCCTCGTCGATCTCGCCCAGGATGGCCTTGAGGCGCTGCAGGTACTCCTCGCCGGCGTCGGTGAGCGCCAGGCGCCGCGAGGTCCGCTGCAGCAGCCGGACCCCCAGGTGCTGCTCCAGGTCACTGACGAGCCGGGTGACCACCGCCGGTGCCAGGTCCAGCTTGCGGGCCGCGGCGGCGAAACCGCCCAGCCCGACCACCTGCTGGAACACCCTCATCGATTGCAGCCGATCCATTCGCCCTCGCGGGAAGTCCCTATGGCGAGCCATTATTCGGAAAAGGCCTGGGTGGAACCGCTTTGACGGAAGTCGAAACGCGCCTGACATCCGTGTTGCGCGAGGCCGTGCTGGCGCGGTCGCAGCCGATGGGCAGGGCCGCCGCCTTCACCGGGGACAATGGGTCCTTCCATGAACTTTGCTGCCAATTCCCTGGACCACGCGAGGCGGGTGTGCGTCGCTCCGATGATGGATCGGTGCGAGACCCCAGCATCCATGCGGGTTGCAGGGCCATCGTGTGCAGCAGGTGTGCAATTGCGCGCGGACCGGCTCCCGCGCCCCAGCTGTTCGATGGTAAGTGGCGTCCAACTGGCGCGCGCCGGTGCGGGTGCGCGGGCAGCCTGATGCACATGGCTGGCTGGCGCCAGCCCGTCACCCATACCGCACCCATGGAGCAGGGCGGCCGGCCTAGCTCAACTGCAACCGAACGTTACGTCCGCTGCGGTCTAATCCTTTTTGGCTATGAACGTGTAACGATGACGTTACTTTTTGACGCACTCATCATTGCCGTCCGATAGCGCAGTAGGTGGCGTCCTACGTAGACTTGCTGAGCCTAGAGGGCCAAAAAAAAACCACACCGCGCCTTCACGCGGTGGGTTCTCGAAGCACTGGAAGCCGGCGGCGCCGCAATCTTGGCGGACTAGGCGCAGCCGGGTTGTTCTTTTCCGTGCGGGCCGGAGTATATCGGCGCCAGCCTACGGCTGAGCAAGTCGGGTATTCCCACCCCCGCGCGGCTTTTCTGAAAGCAATCTATGGCTGCGCATCGATCCCGCCTGCTGTCCCCCAGCGGCACCTCCACCACCACGACCAGCGCCGCGTGCGCGAAGGGAGAGCGTCATGCATAACGACCTCTCCTGGCCGGTTGTCGGTCCGCTCAACCCGGCCACCAAGCGCGTCGTCTACGGCGTGCTCGACACCGTCGCGCGCTCGCACGAGCTCACGGCAAAACACCTGGAGCGCCTGGAATCCTCCTACCAGGCCACCAGCGACGCCATCGCCGCGTCGCCGGAGTTGGGGGACGACGTGACCGAAATCCACGCGCAGGGCTCGCGCGCGCTTGGCACCAGCGTGCGCCCCATAGGCAAGCATGGCTTCGACATCGACAGCATCAGCCACCTGCGCGCTGGCGCCCGGGCCAAGTACAGCGGCGACGGCGGCGCCGAGCGGCTGCTGCAAGCACACTTCACCGTGCTCAAGCGCCACGGCGACCGCCACGGGTTGAAGGTGAGACGCAAGACGCGCTGCATCCAGATCGAGTACACCGCCGAGCTGCACGCGGACATCACGCCGTTCTTCGAGGATCCGTGCCCGGGTCTGCGCTGGGGCGAGCACCACGGCGTCGTGCCCGACCGTGAACTGCGCAGCTACTGTGCCTCCAACCCGGTGGGCTACCGCAAGTGGTTCGACACGGCGGCGGCTATCCGCCCCAACCTGGCCATGCGGGTGATCGTGGCCAAGTCGCTGGCGGCCGAAGGCGTCGATGTGGTCCCACTGCCCGCGGCCGATGAGGTGTTTCCCAGGTTCCTGTGCCGGCTGGTGCAGGTGGCCAAAATTCACCGCAACACGCTGTTCGCCAACGCCCCGGAGCTGGCGCCCACCAGCATCTTCATCACAACCCTGATCGCCACCGCGTACAGCAATCTCGCCCTCGTGCAGCACGGCGATGAGCTGGACCTGATGCTGAACATCGTCAAGGCCATGGCCAGTTCGTTCCAGCGGCGATGGCTGCCGGACGGGCAGGAAGAGTGGGTGTTGCTCAACCCGACGACCCACAACGAGAACGTTGCGAGCCGGATGAACACCCCCGAGCGCCAGAGCGCTTTCCGCCAGTGGCTCGCCAAGTTCTTCGAGGACCTGTTCCTGCTCGCGTCCAGTGCTGCACGGGCCGAAGGCGGCGACCAGCGACTGGTCCTCGTGGAGTCGGCGTTCGGCGCGCAGGCGGCCCGCCATCTGCGCACCGAGACCATGGCGTTGGTGCAGGCTCGAAGGGCATCCAGCTGGGCGGCTGCGGCCGTGCCGACGGGGCAGGGGCTGGTCCTGCCCAGCCGCTCGCACACCTTCCACGGGAGCCAGTCCTGATGCGGCCGCCGGGGGCGCGTCCGCCGACGCTGGCGCAGCGACTGGTTGAACTCAAGGCGCTCGGGCTGGGGAACCCGCAACACCGCCTGACGACAGCGGCGCTGACCTATGAGTTCTCGATGGGCCCGCCGGGCGGGCGGATGTACCGCTGCCGCCTGGTGCTGGAGCGGGGTCCGGCCTGGCCCGAAGTGCTGGTGCTGTCGCCCGACCTGTCGCAGCTGGCGGGTGGCCGTGAGCTGCCGCACACCTATGGTCGCAAGGGCTTGGCCACCCGGCTTTGCCTGTGGCGGCCCGATTCGGGTGAGTGGACGCCGATGCGCAGGCTGGGCGACACGGTGATCGCCTGGACCGCCGAGTGGCTGGCCTACTTCGAGGACTGGCTGTTCAGCGACGAGTGGTTGGGCGGCGGTGTCCACGCCGGCATCACGACGCCGCCGGGGTTGCCATGCGCCGCATCCTGAGCCTGGGCGGCGGCGGCATCAAGGGCGCGGCGACCGCCGCCTACCTGGCCCACCTGGAGGAGGCGAGCGGCCGGCGCATCGCCGACTGCTTCGACCTGATCGCCGGGACCTCCACGGGCGGCATCATCGCCATCGCCTTGGCATCGGGGGTGAAGGCGTCTGACCTGGTCGAGTTCTACATCGAAGACGGCCCCGCGATCTTCCCCAAGGACCGGCCGACGGCGGGGTGGTGCGGCTTTGTCTCGCGCCTGCGGCGAACCAAGTACGACCCCACCGCACTGCGCGAGGCACTCACCCGGCGGCTGGGCGAGCGGCTGCTGGGCGGGGCCTCCACGCGCCTAGTCATCCCCGCCGTCCAGCCCGCGCGCGCGGAGATGTACCTGTTCAAGACGCGCCACCACCCGCTGTTCCGGCACGACCACCGGCTGCATGCCGTGGACGTGGCGATGGCCACGTCGGCTGCACCCACCTATCTTCCACAGCACCTTGTGCCCAACGGGGGCCCATTTGCTGATGGCGGGCTGTGGGCGAACAACCCGGTCGGCGTCGCGGTCGCCGAAGCGGTGAGCTATCTGGACTGGGCGCCGGAAACGCTGAGGGTGTTGAGCATCGAGACGCCGCAGGAGCCGCAGGTGATACCGGACAAAGGCCTGCTCGCGTGGAGCAATTCCTTGACCGTTCTCGACCGGCTGGGAGCACTGCAATCGTCGGCGGCGCGGGGTACAGCGCTGGCGTTGATGCGCGACGTGGGCAACATGCCTGGGCCGCAGCGGTTCATGGAAGGGATGACCGGCGGTTTCCCCAAGGGCTACTTCGGTTTGGACGAAACGGAGCAGATCAAGCACTTGATTGGCCTGGGCGCAGCTGAGGCCCGCAAGCACGGGAACCGGATCGGCGAAATGTTTCTGTCCACTAGCAAGGCGCCGTTCACGCCATGCCCGTGATGCCGCGGCGCGCCGGGTGGAAGGCCTCGCAAACGCGCCGTGCGCGTGGCGGCTGCGCGCTGGGCGACCCGCTGGTTAGTAGGGCACTTGCTCGCGTCACGCTACGGTCACGCCGTCATCGTGACGAGCGTGACCCACCATAGGGCAGGGCGGCGGCTCGCGGCCCATACGACCAACACGGAGCACCCTGACTGAGCCGTGCCGAACGGCAACCGAGGGATTATGAGACCCGCGCCGGACTCCGCGCCCCTCCACGCTACTCCGAATCGCACCACAAGAAAATCGGTCCACCGGCGGTCTTGCAGGCGACCTTGGTCCCGCCGCAGCCGAGGCTGACCTGACACCGGCCGGCCGCCTTGCCCGCGTAGCACTCAGCCGGCGGCGTCGCGGCCTTCGATTCGCCTTCGCAGTGCGCCGGAGTGCTCCAACAAATGGCCGCGGCGGGCGGGGCAGTTCGCCGGCCGATGCGGGCAGCGGCTGCGTCGGGCGCGGTCCTTCTTCGCCCCGCTCTTCTCGGCGAGCCCCTACACCGCTCGTATTCCAGCTGCAGGCTACACTTTGCGGGTCATGGTTGGACAGCGCGCCCGTCGCCTCACCACCACGGTCTTCGTGGTGGTGGCGCTGCTGTTTTCGCAACTGGCGCTGGCCAGCTACGCCTGTCCGCCTCAGCCGGTCCAAGCGGATGCCATGCCGATGGCGGGCGGCGAGCCATGCGAAGGCATGGACATGCAGGTGGATGAGGGCCAACCCGTCCTGTGCCACCAGCACTGCGTGAACGCGCCGCAGTCGTTCGAGCCCATCCACCTGCCGACCCTGAGCTTGCCGGCCATCGTGCAGGTGCTCGTCGTCCAGCAATTCGTGGGTGGCACGCCGGACGAGTCGCGCCTGCATGCCGATACCGGCCAGATGCGACCACCACCGGACCCGCTATTCCTCTCGACCCTGCGCCTTCGGGTTTGACCCGCTTCACCGATTGAACCGGCGCTGGACGGGCTTGCCTGCGTCCAGCCTTTCTCGTTCGTCGTGGAGCTCCCATGTGTTCGTTCGTTTCGCGCGCGGCCGTCCTGGCTGCCATTTCGGTCCCGCTGGCCTGCGCGGCGGCGCCCATCACGCTGCCGGAGGCGCTCCAGCTCGCAGTTCAACGCTCCGAAGCTGCGCGCGCTGGCCGCGCCAGCGTGGTCAGTGCGGGTGAAGCGGCCCAGGCCGTAGGGCAATTGCCCGATCCCGTGCTGGGCCTCAGCCTGGAGAACTGGCCGGTGACGGGGCCTGATCGCTTTACCACCACCCGCGAGAACATGACGATGAAGCGCATCGCCCTGTCCCAGGAGTGGGTGTCGGCGCAGAAGCGGTCGCTTCGCAGTGGCGCAGCCAATGCCTTGGTGGCGCGGGAGGCAGCTGGCGTGGCCGCAGCCACGGCAGATACCAGGCTGCAGGCCGCGCTGGCGTACATCGACGTGTATTACGCGGCCGAGGCCGTCAAGCTGGGCGTGCTGAACGAACGCCACGCCCGAGAAGCGCTGGAGACCGCCCGAGCGAGGCTGTCGTCCAGCGCGGGCAGCGCCACGGATGTCCTGGCATTCTCGTCGTCGCAAGGCATGGCCGAGGATGACACGGCAGACCTGCGCCAGCAGCTGGCGTCGTCGAGCATCGTGCTGGCCCGCTGGACTGGCCGCACGACCGAGGACCTGAGCGCCCCGAACGTCCCTTCCGCGCCGCCTGAGCAGGCGTTCCTCGACGCCCATCCCGTCGTCCTCGCCAAGCAGCGCGAGCTGGAGGCGGCTCGCCAGGATGCAGCTGTAGCGGCCTCGAACCGCCATCCCAACTGGACCTGGCAAGTGGCCTACGGGCAGCGCACCGGGTTCTCCGACCTGGTGACCTTGGGCGTGAGCATCCCGCTGCCGGTCGCACCGGCGGCCCGGCAGGACAGGGACACGGCGGCCAAGCTGGCGTTGATCGACAAGGCGGAGGCCGAGCTGGCTGAGGCGACACGCGCCGCACAGGCGGAGTACCGGCAACTAGCCAGCGAGCAGCAGCACCATATCCACCGGATTGTGCGCTACGAGGCCACTGTGCTCGCGCCGGCCGTCCAGCGAACCGCGGCCGCGGTGGGCGGCTACCGATCCGGCCAGGGCAGCCTGGGGATGGTGTTCGAGGCCCGGCATGCGGAACTGGAGGCCCGCCGCAAGCTGCTTGGCATGCAGCGGGACATCGCCCGCATGCAGGCCCAGCTGGCGTTTCGGCCCGTGCGGCAGGAGGACTTGCAATGAAGCGAAGCGCAATGGTCGCGGCCGCAGTGGTGGTGGCCGCGCTGGTTGCCGCCAGCGCCTTCTACGCCGGGCGCATGAGTGCGTCACCTGCACCTGCGGCTGCCGGTTCGACATCCCCACCGCCGGGCGAGCGCAAGGTGCTGTACTGGCACGACCCCATGGTCCCGGGCCCGCGGTTCGACAAGCCAGGCAAGTCGCCCTTCATGGACATGCAGCTGGTTCCCGTCTACGCCGACGAGGCCAACGAGAGCGGCGTAACGGTCAGCCCAGGCGTGCAGCAGAACCTGGGCATCCGCACGGCCCCCGTGAGGAAGGCGCAGATAGCGCCGGCCTTCGACGCGGTCGGGGCTGTGCAGTTCGACGAGCGGCGCACTGTAGCGGTGCAGACGCGCGTGGCCGGCTACGTCGAGCGCCTGGCGGTCCGCGCGCCGATGGAGCGGGTGCGGAAGGGCCAGGTGCTGGCCACCCTCTATGCCCCGGATTGGCTGGCGCCGCTCAACGAGCTCGTCGCGCTCCAGCGCGCGGGCGCCTCGCAGGAGCTGGTGCTGGCGGCACGGGAGCGCACGCGCGCCTTGTCGATCCCGCAGGACCTTGTTCGCCAGGCCGAGGCAGGCGGCAGCGTCACGGGCCGCTACACGCTTACCGCGCCGGCCGGCGGGGTCGTCGCCGAACTGGGCGTGCGTGAAGGGGTGGCCGTGTCGCCCGGCATGAGCCTGTTCCGCATCGCCGGCCTGGACAAGGTCTGGGCGGTCGCCGAGATCCCGGAGACCCACGCCGTTCGGCTCGTGCGCGGCCAGAAGGTGAGCGCCGCGTTGCAGGCCGACCCGGGCCAGGCGTTCGCGGGCGAGCTCAAGGAAATCCTGCCGGAGGTCAGCGCCACCACGCGCACGCTCAAGGCTCGCTTCGAGGTGGACAACCGGGGCGGCAAGCTGATGCCGGGAATGCTGTTGCGCATCCGGGTCGAAGCACCGGCCACCGAGCGGCTGGTCGTGCCCGCAGAAGCGGTGATCCGCACCGGCACCCGTGCCGTCGCCATCGTGCGCAAGCAGGACGGCACGTTCCAGCCGCGCGAGGTGAAGCTGGGTGTCGATCTCGGCGACCAGCTGGAAATTGCGCGAGGGCTGAACGAAGGCGACGAGGTCGTCGCCAGTGGGCAGTTCCTGGTGGATTCCGAGGCCCGTCTGCGCTCCGTGCTGGATGGCATGGCCGCCGTCGGTTCGGCCGTGCCCGCGGCCTCTGCACCATCCACGGCCACGCCCGCTCCAGCCGCCAAGGGCGTCTACCGGGCGGAGGGCAAGGTCGAGAGCGTGGAACCCGACGGCATCACCATCTCGCACGGACCCGTGCCGGAACTGCGGTGGCCCGCCATGACGATGGGTTTCGGCAAACCCGACCCCAAGGCCTTCTCCGCCGTCAAGCCGGGCGACATGGTCCGCTTCGAGTTCAAGCAGGGCGGCGCGATGGGCTACGAGCTGGTCAACGTCCAGCCGTCAGGGGCAGGCAAGTGATCGCAGCGCTCATCCGCTGGTCGATTCGCAACCGCTTTCTGGTGCTGATGGCCACCGCGTTCCTGGTGGTGGGCGGGATCTGGTCCGCCAAGGGCATGGCGCTGGATGCACTGCCGGACCTGTCGGACACCCAGGTCATCGTGCGCACTTCCTACCCGGGCAAGGCGCCCCAAGTGGTGGAGGATCTGGTCACCTATCCGCTGACGACCACGATGCTCAGCGTGCCGGGGGCCAGGACGGTGCGCGGCTACTCGTTCTTTGGCGATTCGTTCGTGTACGTGCTCTTCGACGACAAGACGGACCCGTACTGGGCCCGCTCGCGGGTCGTCGAAGCCTTGAACCAGGTGCAGGGCCGGCTGCCGCCAGGCGCAACCGCCGCGTTGGGACCGGACGCCACCGGGGTGGGCTGGGTCTACGAGTACGCCTTGGTTGACCGCACCGGCCGGCACGACATCTCGCAGTTGCGCGCGCTCAATGACTGGTTCCTGAAATTCGAGCTCAAGACGGTGCCCGACGTGGCCGAGGTGGCGAGCATCGGCGGCATGGTGCGCCAGTACCAGGTCGTGCTGGACCCGGACCGCATGCGGGCGCTGAGCATCACCCAGGCGAGCGTGATGGACGCGCTGCGCCAGGCCAACCAGGCTGCCGGCGGCTCGGTGGTGGAGCTGGCCGAGGCGGAGTACATGGTGCGCTCGCGCGGATTCCTCAGGACACTGGAGGACTTCCGAACCATTCCGATCAAGCTGTCGGGCTCCACTCCGGTGCTGCTGCGCGACGTGGCGACCGTGCAGGTCGGCCCGGAAATGCGGCGCGGCATCGCCGAGCTGGATGGCCAGGGCGAGGTGACGGGAGGCGTGGTGGTTATGCGCTCGGGCAAGAACGCGCGCACGACCATCGAGGCGGTCAAAGAGAAGCTGTTCGCCCTGCAGGGCAGCCTTCCGCCGGGGGTGCAGGTGGTCCCGACCTACGACCGCTCGCTGCTGATCGACCGCGCCGTGGACAACCTGCGCTGGAAGCTGGTGGAGGAGTTCGCGGTGGTGGCGCTCGTGTGCGCGGCGTTCCTTTTCCACCTGCGCTCGGCGTTCGTGGCCGTCGTGACCCTCCCGGTCGGGGTGCTGGCCGCCTTCATCGTCATGCATTGGCAGGGCGTCAGCGCAAACATCCTCTCACTCGGCGGGATCGCCATCGCCCTTGGCGCCATGGTGGACGCCTCCATCGTCCTGATCGAGAACGCGCACAAGCATCTCGAAGCGTTCGAGCACCGGCACGGCCGCGGCCCGACCCTGCCCGAGCGGTGGGAGCTGGTCACCGCTGCGGCCATCGAGGTCGGGCCGGCGTTGTTCTTCTCACTGCTGGTTATCACCCTCTCATTCATCCCGGTGTTCACGCTGGAGGCGCAGGAAGGCCGGCTGTTCTCGCCCCTGGCGTTCACCAAGACCTATGCCATGGCCGCCGCCGCGGGCCTGTCGGTGACGCTGGTGCCTGTCCTGATGGGCTACTTGGTGCGCGGGCGCATTCCCCCTGAGGCCGCAAACCCGTTGAACAGGTGGTTGATCGGCTTGTACCGGCCGGCACTGGAAAGCGTGTTGCGCTGGCCGAAGGCGACGCTCACTGTGGCGGCCGTGTTGTTTGCGCTGACAGTCGTGCCGGTGCTGCGGCTGGGGGGCGAGTTCCTGCCGCCGCTGGACGAAGGCGACCTGCTGTACATGCCTTCGGCCCTGCCGGGTTTGTCGGTGTCCAAGGCCTCCGAACTGCTGCAGCAGACCGACCGCCTCATCAAGACGGTGCCAGAGGTCGAGCGCGTCTTCGGCAAGGCCGGCCGGGCGGACACGGCCACCGACCCTGCGCCGCTGGAGATGTTCGAGACCACCATCCAGTTCAAGCCGCGCGCGCAGTGGCGACCTGGAATGACGCCTGACAAGCTGGTCGAGGAACTGGACCGCGTGGTCAAGGTGCCGGGCCTGTCCAACGTGTGGGTGCCGCCCATCCGCAACCGCATCGACATGCTGGCAACCGGCATCAAGAGCCCGGTGGGCATCAAGGTCGCGGGCGCCGACCTGGCGACCATCGACCGCCTGACCGGCCAGATCGAGGCCGCGGTGAAGAAGGTGCCCGGCGTTTCGTCGGCCTTGGCCGAACGGCTCACGGGCGGGCGCTACATCGACGTGGACGTGGACCGCCTGGCGGCCGCCCGATACGGCCTGTCGGTAGCCGACGTACAGGCCATCGTGTCCACCGCTATCGGCGGCGAGAACGTCGGCGAGGTGATCCAGGGACGCGAGCGGTATCCGATCAACGTGCGCTATCCGCGCGAAATCCGTGATTCGCTGCAGCGCCTGCGCGAACTGCCGTTCGTGACGGACAAGGGCGCGCAGCTGCAGCTGCAGGACGTGGCGCGAGTGGCCATCCAGGACGGGCCGCCCATGCTGCGCAGCGAGAACGCCCGACTCTCGGGATGGGTGTACGTGGACGTGCGCGGGCGCGACCTGCGCTCGGTCGTGCACGACATGCAGGGCGCCCTCGACCGCGAAGTGAAGCTGCCGGCCGGCTATGCGGTGTCCTGGTCCGGGCAGTTCGAGTATCTGGAGCGCGCCACGCAGCGGCTAAAGCTCGTCGTGCCGGCGACTCTGGCAGTGATTTTCGTGCTGCTGTACTTGCTGTTCCGCTCGTTCCGCGATGCCGCCCTGGTGATGGCTGCAGTGCCGTTCGCCCTGATCGGCGGCTTCTGGCTGGTGTGGGCCCTCGGGCACAGCATCTCGGTGGCCACCGCCGTGGGCTTCATCGCCCTGGCCGGCGTGGCCGCCGAGTTCGGCGTGGTGATGCAGGTGTACTTGCGCAACGCCTACGCCAGGCGCCTAGCCCAGGGCGAACCCGACAACGAGAGCACGTTGCTGGACGCCATCCGCGAAGGTGCCGTCCTGCGCGTTCGACCCAAGGCGATGACGGTGGCCGTCGTCATGGGCGGGCTGCTGCCCATTTTGCTGGGGGGCGGCACCGGCTCGGAAGTGATGACCCGGATCGCGGCGCCGATGGTCGGCGGCATGGTCACGGCGCCGCTGCTGAGCATGCTCGTGATCCCGGCCGCCTGGTATCTCCTGCACCGTCGTCGTCCACGAACGGTGGCAACACCCAATCAATCGCCCGGTTTTTCCAGCCCGCACCCCACCCCTTGAAAGGAGCTCGTATGAATAGATTGCTGGGATCGGCTTTCGCTGTAGGTGCAGCCTTTGCCCTTGCGGCCTGCGCGCAGCAGCACCCGACGATGGAGCACAGCATGATGATGGGCCACATGCCCATGATGATGGGTGGCTCGCAGACACCCTCCGCCGACATGGGAACCATGATGGCGGCCTGCATGGAACACATGCAAGCGACAGCGGGGTCGCACCTGAACGGCGACAACCGCCCGGGCGGGCGCTAGTCAGGCCACTTCAATTCCGATGCCCCCGAAAGTATGTATGAAGAAATTTATCCATCTGGTCTCCGCGTTGCTGCTGGTCGCCACTGCCGGCGCCTACGCGCAGGGCATGTCCATGCCAATGCAGCCCGCGGCATCCGCCGGCTCCAAAGCAGCGATGCCCTTGGTCAACGGGGAGATCAGGAAGCTGGACGCCAAAACCGGCCTGATCGTGCTCAAGCACGGGGAAATTGCCAACCTGGGCATGCCGCCCATGACGATGGGCTTCGATGTCGCCGACAAGTCGATGCTCAAGGGCCTGAAAGTGGGCCAGAAAGTCAAGTTCCAGGCCGAGATCGTGTCTGGCAAGGCGACCGTGACGGAACTGCATCCGACGCGATAACGGCGCGGGACAAAACTACTGATCGGCGCCGCGGCTGACGCCGCCAAATTCGCCGCCAAACGAGTGGCCAAGAAGCAGGCCGACAAAGCCGCCGACCACCTGCGACGCGATGAAGGCGGTGATCGAGGCCGGCGCGATGCCCGCGAAACTGTCGCTGAACATCCGCCCGAATGCCGCCGCCGGGTTGGCGAACGACGTGGACGAGGTGAACCAGTAGGCTGCGCCGATGTAGGCCGCAACGAGTGCGGGCGCGCGGCCAGCAGCAGCGCGGGCGATCACCAGCACCAAGCCGGCGGTCGCCACTACCTCGGCGAGCCATTGCCCCGGGCCGCCTCGAGCCTTCGCGGCCCACTGGACGGCCGGTAGGTCGAACATCAAGTTGGCCAGCATCGCGCCAGCAGCAGCGCCGGCGAGCTGTGCGACGATGTAGAGCAGCACGTCGCCGCCGCTGAGCGCGGCAGTGCGCCGGAAGACGACGGTCACCACAGGATTGAAGTGAGCGCCGCTAATCGGCCCGAACACTTCGATCAGCACGAACAGCGCGAAAACCGTCGCCACCGTGTTCGCCAGCAACGCCACGGCAGCGTTGCCGGCAGCCAAGCGCTCGGCCATGATGCCGGACCCGATCACAGCCGTGAGCAGCAACATGGTGCCCACGAACTCCGCCAGCAGCCGACGGATAGCGAGTGCCGGCATCACTTGCCGGACAGCTCGCGGGCGGTGGCCTGCAGGCGCAGCTTGTCCAGGCGCTCGGCCGGCAGGTTGACCAGCATCTCCAGCCGGCTGCGAATCGCGTGCAAGGTTGCCTTGAACGCCGCCTTTCGCTGCTCCTCGGGACCCTGCGCCTCGCTCGGGTCCGGGTAGCCCCAGTGCGCTGTCGCTGGGTGCCCTGGCCAGACCGGGCACACCTCACCGGCCGCGTTGTCGCACACGGTGATGATGAGGTCCATCTTTGGCGCATCGGTTGCGGCGAACTCGTCCCAGCTCTTGCTCCTCAGTCCCGCAACGCCGTAGCCAGCGTCCTGCAAAACTGTGAGTGCCAACGGGTTGGGCTGCTGGTTGTCGCGGGGGTTGCTGCCTGCGGAATACGCTCTGAACCGGCCTTTCCCGATATGGTTCAGCGTGGCCTCGGCCAAGATGCTGCGGGCGGAGTTGTGTGTGCAGAGGAACAGCACGTTCAGGGCAGCGCTCTCCATCACCATCCCTCAGCAGCAAGCCTTGGCGTCCGACTTGACCGCGGACTTCGGCATGAACTTCACGGCCGCGCTCGTCGGTGCAGTGGCGCAGCACGCCGCATCTGGTGCCGGGCGCGTCTCGCTGAACACGGGGATCAAGTCCAGGGTCTGGAACTGCTCCCACGCGATGCCCTGCGGGTCGGTGATCCAGTACTTGTCGCTCTTGGCGTAGCAGCAGGTGGTCTGCCCTTCGTCGAGCAGCGCCATGTCGGCCTGGACGGCATTAGTCTTCATCGCGGCCAGTTCCTCGGGCGTCTCCACTTGGATGCCGAGGTGATCCACGCCCGGAGCGTTGCCCCGGGTGGAGATGGCGAAGTTGACGGGCGGATCGGCCAGCATCCACTTGGCGTAGTCGCCCTCGGTGCGGGCCGGCTGCTGGCCAAACATGGCGGTGTAGAAGGCGATGTTCTTGTCGAGGTTCTCGACGTGGACGTGGACATGGAATCGCTTCATGGCTTTTTCCCTCAGCAGGTGGTGCAGCCGGCGGCTGCGGGATCGAGACACTCAGCGCCCTGGCAGCAGTGCGCCGTCAGGTAGCTGAGCACGGCATTCATCTGGTCGTAAGCGGCGCGGTAGACGATGTTTCGGCCGACCCGCTCCTGGGTGGTCAACCCGGCGTGGACCAGCTCCTTGAGGTGGAAGGACAACGTCGCCGCCGGAAGGGACAGCGCCTCCGCCATGGTGCCGGGCGTCAGGCCCTGCGGGCCAACCACGACAAGGGCGCGAAACACTTGCAGTCGGGCTGGGTGCGCGAGTGCGGCGAGGGCACGGACGACTTCATTCTCTTCCATATTTCCATCATAATCGAATCAATCGAGAGCATATTCCAGCCGACAAACTTCCGTTTTCAAGCTCGACCGATTCCCGCTCCCCTCGTACCCGTCTGGTGAACGTACATTGCCGAGTGGAGGTGGGGTCATGAGAACAGACGATGGGGAAGACGCAGGCGGTGCACTGGAGCGTCTTCGAGCTACCTTGGAGGGCACCTACGTGCCGCCGAGAAAGGACGCGTTCGACATCGGCACGGATACCCTCTACGGGGCCATAGGCGGCCTTGAACTGCACTGTCCTCACTTTGACCTTCTGCCCGGTTTGCGACTGCGGAGCACGTTCTGCCGGGTCATTGCGCCTTACCTCATGGCGTTCGCGCCTCCACCCCGCCCGGGCCTGCCCCACCCCAACCCATGGGTGGCGCTCGGAGAGGGTGGGCTTACCGTGCTCACCGAACTTGAACTCACAGCGGACGCCGAAGCGATTGGCTTCGACCGGTTGAACACCGTTTGGTTCGTCGTCGCGCTGCTGCGCTTGCGCTTGGGACAGCCGCTGCAAGTTCCTGTCATCGCCGATCGACCGTTCTCCGTGGTCAAGAGTGCGCCGGAGTCCGCCAACATCATCCCCGTTGAACTCGGAGCCCCGCTGGTACGAACGACACCTCATCGCGGCGCTACCCAGTCCGACCTCCAGTGGATCCAATCGCACCTCAGGGCGGCTGCGGCCCTGATGCAGGACCCCATCTTTAACCGTGCGCTGCAGACCTTTGACCGCGCCGTGGCAGTGCCATACCCAGGGGCTGGAATCGTCATCGCGTGGGCATCAATCGAGTCGCTGTTGCGCCCCGGGCAGCAGCGCATCACGGAGAGGTTATGCCGGGCGCTTGCCACGCTTCTCCACCCGCCCGGCAGCACGCGCGACCGAGCATTCACGGAAATTGCGGCCTGCTATGAAGCGAGGGGTGGTGCCGCGCACGCCGGCCACATGCCGGACACCAAGCAATTCACTAAGGCCTTTGACCTCGCCCGAGCCGCCCTCATGGCAACCATTGAACAGGGCCGTTTGCCATGCAGGGATGAGCTCCTGCGGCGTTGGTCCCAAAAGCTGTAGCCGTGTACGAAAGCGTCCGCTTTCGTACACCTTGGTACGACAGGTACGAAAACTAGCTCCAACCTGTTTTGGACATGGCGCAGGATCTGGACGGCCATTTCGTACAGAGGTCACACCATGCCCCGCACCTTCGCCTATTGCCGCGTCTCCACCTCCGACCAGACCACCGACAACCAGCTGCAAGAGGTCATCCAGGCCGGCTTCGCCGTGGACCCGCGGCGCGTGGTGGCCGAGACCATCTCCGGGTCGGTGCCGACCAGCGAGCGCCCCGGCTTCAACCGGCTGGTGGACAAGCTGGAGGAAGGCGATGTCCTGGTCGTCACGAAGCTGGACCGACTGGGCCGGAACGCCATGGACGTGCGTGCCACGGTGGAGGCGCTCGCCGGCCTGGGCGTGCGGGTCCACTGCCTGGCACTCGGCGGCATCGACCTGACCAGCGCCGCCGGGAAGATGACCATGGGCGTGATCGCCGCGGTGGCGGAGTTCGAGCGGGACCTGCTCATCGAGCGCACGCAGGCAGGCCTCGCCAGGGCAAAGGCTGAAGGGAAGTTGCTGGGGCGGCCCTCAGCGCTGACGGACAAGCAGCGGCATGAGGTTCGGGCCCGCTTGGCCCGGGGCGAGTCGGTCGCGGCCGTGGCGCGCGAGTACGGAACCAGCAGGCAGACCGTCATGCGCACCCGGGGTACAGCGGCGCATGGCACGGCGACAGGTGCCTGACGAGGAAGAGCGAGCCGGCCGCGTGGGGGCGACCGGGTTGGCACCCGAAGCGCCGAAACGACCGGGACGGCGTACCCAGCTGCGCCGGGCCGTCGGCACGATGGAGCGCAAGATGAGCGACGCCTTCCACCCGCGATAGCTCGCCTGGCCCCTGCGCTGACCCCTGGCAGGGGCGGCAGGTGGGCGACACGCGAGTTGGTGTTGTTGCGGCGCCGTGACGGCGATGTCGCAGTGGCCGTCACGGTGATGTCACGCCAGGGTCGTGACAAGCGCGTGACGCGCCGCGAGGCGCGGTGGGCAGTTCTACACGTCAACCTCGTCCTCAATGCGCTTGTGGGGTGCTGGCGCGGTCGTGTAGTCGGCCGCCGCGCGTCAGACTCCAGCTCGCTCCAGCATCTTGACGAACTCCTGCGGCGTCGCGGCCCCGGGCAACAGCACCAGACCCTGCCGCAGTTTTTCGGGCCACTCGCCGGTCATCCGATCCTGCTCGGCGCATGCGAGCCAGGTATCCAGAAGCGCGTGCACCTCTTCCAGGGTTTCGGCCAACCCTGATGACAAGGACGACGCGACGATCTGCCCCAGCGGTGCCGCGGGCCGCTTCACCAGATAATCCGGCCGTGGGCTGTAGGTGCCGATGTAGTCCGGCGCGGTGGGGTCCGGCACGAGCAGCAGGCCTTCGTCCGACTGCGGGTAGGTGGATTTCCGACCGCTTGCTGGCTTCGGCACTTGGAACCCCTCTTGCACCGGCCTGTGCTGCGCGCACACCCTACGCCGGCAAAAGCGCTTGCGCCATCGCAAACGCACGGTCCTTGAGCAGGGCGCCTTCGCCGAACCAAGCAGCATCCAGCCCGGTCTCGCGGGTGGACCCGCGCTCGAAGTCAACGAACTGCGTGACCGCGTTGACGGCGCCCCAGAGGGTCTTGCCGGCCATGGCGGAGCCCATCGCCTGGCCGTTGAACAGCGCGGTGATGCGCCGGTAGGCCTTGGTGTTGCGGGCGACCGCGATGGCCGGCGCGTCGCCGCCGTCCACGCGGTACAGCTCCAGCAAGAACGCATCCAGCCGGTCGGCGTCGATCTTGGCTGCGGCCAGCCGCCTCGTTTTGATGAGGAACTCCTCCCAGGACGAGGTGGCAATGGACAACTGCTCGCGCACGGCCTGCGCGTCGAACTTGCTGGCGTGCGGGATGCTCACGCGCGGCTCGTAGGTGCGCCCGCTGGAGCCGTGGTCGCCGACGGCCGCGGTCAATGTGTTGTTGCAGACGACGCGGACGGCCGTGAACTGCGCCGTGGTTGCAACCGAGCGGTCGTAGCTGGTCGCCAGCAGCAGGTAGGGTCGCACCTTGTCGCCGTCCACGACGTTGGCGCCCTCGCCGACCCTGGCCAGCGCCCAGATGCGCCTGCCGCCGCGCAGGCTGCCGGCCGTCTCCAGGGTGAAGCCGTTGCCCTTCACCAGCTCCTCGAAGAAGCCCAAGACCTCGCCGGGCTGGACCACCTTGTACCGGCGCGACACGATGGACAGCGGGGCGCGGGTGTCGCTGCGCAGGAGCAGCTTGTGGTCGGACACCAACCGCAAGTTGCCGGCGCCGCGGCGGGGCCGGTACAGCACTGGTTGCGCTTTGACGGACCACTCCAGGCCGGCGGCCTTGCGCCAGGTGAGAAGGTCCGCGCCGGCCGGGAGTTCAGAACCCAAGGTGTGCCAAGGCGCCTTGCCGATATAGGCCATGTTCGCGCGGCCATTCGAGAAGTCGAGCTCGTGCGCCATCGCTGCCTCCTTTGCCCCGTCCAGTGACGGTCGGGTGGACCGCCGGCCGAGCCCGTCACGAGGCCCCAGCCGGGCACGCCGCCAGCCTACACGGCTTTGGCGAGGGCAACCATGGGGGCATCGGGTTTCCAAGCCAGTTGCACGATCAGCCCGCCCCCCACCACTGGCGTCGCTATGAACGAGCGGCTGAGCCTTGGCAGCTAGACTTGTCGAGCTACCAAAATCCTCCGGCTGAGGGCCCATGACCGCACTGCAACAAATCCTCGAATCCTTCCGCCAGACGGCCAAGACGGAGCGCGAAAAGGGCAACTACTTCGAGAACCTGGCCAAGCTGTACTTCACCCATGAACCCAAGTTCGCCGAGCTGTACAGCCAGGTGTGGCTGTGGGAGGACTGGCGGGCGGACTGGGTCAAGGCCGGGCACACCGACCCCGGCGCGGACACTGGCATCGACTTGGTGGCCAAGACCCGGGGCACGGACGAGTACCACGCGATCCAGGCCAAGTTCTACGACTCCGACAGCACCATCTACAAGAAGCAGGTGGATTCGTTTTTCACCGCTTCGGGCAAGAAGCCCTTCGCGCAGCGCCTCTTGATCCTGTCCACCGACAAGATCAGCCCGCACGTTGACGCGGCGATGCAGGGGCAGCACATCCCCTGCCAGAAGATCACGCTGGCGGACCTGGAGCTGAGCGCCATCGACTGGGCGGGCACGTTCAAGAAGCACGCCGTACAGCTCAAGGCGCGCAAGGAGCTGCGGGACTACCAGAAGGCTGCCATCGCGCAGGTGGTCGAGGGCTTGGCCCAGGCCGACCGGGGCAAGTTAATTATGGCGTGCGGCACCGGCAAGACCTTCACGGCGCTGCGGCTGGCCGAGCAGATGGCCGGAGCGGGCGGGCGGGTGCTGTTCCTGGTGCCGTCGCTAGCGCTGCTGTCGCAGTCGCTGACCGAGTGGACGCAGGAAGCCGCCACCCCCATGCACAGCTTCGCCGTGTGCTCGGA
>Ga0196972_1000356_pt1 | contig 26698 bp, 28 predicted proteins | sample S1v_2013CmetaG_FD_148618 | JGI IMG/M metagenome (GOLD analysis project Ga0196972, IMG submission 148618) | Soil microbial communities from Anza Borrego desert, Southern California, United States - S1+v_20-13C | ecosystem: Environmental > Terrestrial > Soil > Desert | place: USA: California...
TGCAGCAGGCGGTAATGGTGCTGCAGCATGTCCTCGCCAAAAATGCGGATGCGGCCGCTAGTCGGCAGCAGCAGGCCCAGCAGCATGGCAAGCGTCGTGGTCTTGCCGGCGCCATTGCCGCCGAGTAAAGCAGTAGTCACGCCGCGGCGGGCCCTAAAACTAATGTGGTCGACGGCTTCGACCTGCTCGAAAGTTTTGCAGAGCTGGTCTACTTCAATGACGAACTCCTGCTCAATCACGAACTCCTGGCAGGGAGCCTCGATTTTCACAGCGCGCCCCAGATCATCTTTATGCTCACGATATAGAGTAACAATGCAAACAAGCGTTTGAGTACGAGAATGGGTAAACGTTGCGCCAGGGCGGCACCTACAGGGGCGGTTAAGACGCTGGCGATGGCGATGCCGATAAAGGCTGGCAGGTAGACAAAACCCAGGCTGGGTTGCGGCAGCGGATGCACGAACTGGGTGGTGAGGCCCGTGAAAATATAGCCTAGGGTGCCTGTTACCGCGATAGGCAATCCAATAGCGGCCGAAGTGCCGATGGTTTGGCGCGGATCAAGGTTGCAGTAAATCAGGTAAGGCACGATTAGTGTGCCGCCGCCTATGCCAATCAGGCTGGAAGCTACGCCGATTAAGCCTCCTACCAGGCCGAGCACGATGCTTCCAGGTAAGCTGCGATATGGGCTGGGGTTCAGGTTAAGCATAAGCTGTGTCGCGATGCACAGCTCGAATGCCGCAATGACGATCTTGAGCCAGACGCTGTGCAACTGTGACGCGAGCAAGGTGCCGAGCAAGGTGCCTACAATGACGGACGGCGCCATTTTTATGACCAGGGTGCTGTTGACGTTGTTTTTAAGGCGATGAGCGCGCGCGGACGAAATCGAAGTCAGAATGATCGTTGCCAGCGAGGTGCCGAGCACCATATGCATGAGATGCGTTTCGGGGAAATGCAGGCCCATGAACAGAAAACTCAGGATAGGCACCAGCACGATGCCGCCGCCGACGCCGAACACTCCGGAAAGCAGACCGGCGAAGGCGCCAGCGGCTATATAAAGCAGAAATTCTGTCGTAATCAAGACCGTATCAGTAGCGGCTGCGGTAGGAATAAGGATTTAAAGGTAATAATTCTGCATATTATTTTTGCGACCTGCTGGATAGCCTGGAAAGTACTTCGCCCAACGCCGTGCCTTCCAGCTGCTCTGCCATCTGAGCCAATCTGGACGAGGCTTGCGGGCTGATGCAGCGCTGGATTCCAGGCGCTTTTGGGCGGCTAGAATGCACTTGCACTTCGACCCGAATTGAAGTAACTTCAAGCCCTTGCTTTTGCAGTTTTGTTAGCAAGCTCGGCAACAATAATTTGATTTTGGCTGCCACAGCGCCATTGCTGGCGTAGACAGTCAGACGCCTGTGTTTAACGCTGCCTGCCTGGGTGTATTTTTTCAGGGAGTCGGGCACCGTGGCATTCCAGATTTTTTGAGAGACAGACAGACTGTCCGCTTGGCCCGACAGGACCACCAACTCGGCATTTTCTCTAAACAATGCGCTAATACGCCGCATGCCGGGAACCTCGCAAAAAGGGGAATTGCATGAATATTATTTTCGTCTCGAATAATATGGCGAAAGCCAGAACCTTGACCCTGCGTCAGGCTGTGCTGCTATTAGCCGTATTAATCGTCACGCCGGTCGCGCTTACCTTGGCATTCATTCTGCCACAGGGTGATAGCCAGCACCACGGGGTTAAACATCTGCTGCCTAACCCCTTGCATTTTTCCTTGCATAATTCACAGGAACATCTCAATGCTTTGGCACTCCAACTCGGAGAAATTCAAGCCAGAGTGATGCGCCTTAATGCCTTGAGCGATCGCCTGGCCAAGCTGGCCGGCATTAAGGAAAGCGAGCTGGAAAATGAACCCTTGCCAGGCCGTGGCGGTCCGCAGCGTAATGAATACGCGCTGAGCGAAAGCCAATTACAGCAGAGAATTGCCGAGCTAAGCCTAGAGCTTGAGCGCCGCAGCGATCATTTGAGCATGCTGGAAAACCTGCTATTGCAGCAAAGCATGCAGAAAAGCACCTTGCCCAGCAGCAGCCCGATCAATGCCGGCTATAACTCTTCCAGCTTCGGTTGGCGTGTGGACCCGTTCACCGGAAAAATGGCATTCCACGAAGGATTGGATTTCATGGCGGAAAGCGGCACGCCGATCTACGCTGCCGCCGACGGTATTGTAAGCGCTGCGGAGCAGACACCCGATTATGGTAGAATCGTGCGGATTGATCACGGCTCCGGCCTTGAAACCCGCTATGCCCATACTTCAGCGATTCTCGTGAAAACGGGCGACCGGGTTGCCAAAGGCCAGATTATTGCCCGAGTTGGTAATACGGGGCGCTCGACCGGCGCGCATTTGCACTTTGAAGTGCGGTTGAACGGCGGAGCGCTGGACCCCCGTAAATATTTGCAGAACCGGCCCATTTGAAAGTTACTTGTAACCGTATTTATCTTTAACCATCCCAGTCAACCTAGAGGTTTCCGCAATCGCGGAAAGTTGGTGTCACTTCATGTTATCCACGTTGTTTAAGAAATTTTTCGGTAGCCGTAACGAACGGCTGGTCAAGCAATATGCCCAGAATGTGCGCACCATCAATGACTTCGAAAGCAGCATGCAGGCGCTTAGCGACGAGCAATTGCGTGCCAAAACCGCTGAATTCAAACAACGTTATCAGAACGGTGAATCGCTCGATAAGCTACTGCCGGAAGCTTTTGCCGTGGTGCGTGAAGGTGGCCGCCGCGCGCTGGAGATGCGCCATTTCGATGTGCAGCTGATCGGCGGCATGGTGCTGCATGCAGGCAAGATTGCCGAAATGCGCACCGGTGAAGGCAAGACCTTGGTGGCAACGCTGCCGGCCTATCTCAACGCCTTGACCGGCAACGGTGTGCATGTGGTGACTGTCAACGATTACCTGGCTAAGCGCGATGCCGAGTGGATGGCGCGCTTGTACAATTTCCTAGGTTTGAGCGTAGGCATCAACCTCTCGCAGATGTCGCATGAAGAGAAGCAGAAAGCTTATGCGGCTGATATTACATACGGCACCAACAATGAGTTCGGCTTCGACTATCTGCGCGACAACATGGTATTTACAGCCGAGGAGCGTGTGCAGCGCAGTCTGAGCTATGCGCTGATCGACGAAGTCGACTCTATCCTGATCGACGAAGCGCGTACGCCGCTGATTATTTCCGGTCAGGCTGATGACAGTATCGATCTCTATGTACAGATGAACGGCATTGCCGCAAAGCTCACGCGCCAGCAGGAAGAGGAAGGCGAGGGCGACTACTGGGTCGATGAGAAATCCCATCAGGTGCTGCTGTCCGAGCAGGGGCATGAAAATGCCGAGGCCTTGCTGACAGAGGCCGGCCTTCTGCCCGAAGGCAGTAGCCTCTACGATGCCGCTAACATCACGCTCGTGCATCACATGTACGCCGCGCTGCGCGCCCAATCGCTGTTCTTCAAGGATCAGCATTATGTCGTGCGCGACGGCGAAGTCGTCATCGTTGATGAATTTACCGGCCGCATGATGCCGGGCCGCCGCTGGTCGGACGGTTTGCACCAAGCTGTCGAAGCCAAGGAAGGTGTCGCTATCCAGAAGGAAAACCAGACGCTGGCTTCTATTACCTTCCAGAACTATTTCCGCATGTACGGCAAGCTCTCGGGCATGACGGGTACTGCCGATACCGAAGCCTACGAATTCAACCAGATCTATGGTCTGGAAACCGTGGTGATCCCGACCCACCGCACCATGCAACGCATCGACAACATGGACAAGGTCTATCGTACAGCGGGAGAAAAATACCAGGCTGTCATCGAAGATATCAAGGAATGCCAGAGCCGCGGCCAGCCTGTGCTGGTGGGCACGACCTCGATCGAGAATTCCGAGATTATTTCCAACTTATTGGATAAGGCCAAGCTCGAGCACCAGGTACTCAACGCCAAGCAGCACGAGCGCGAAGCGCAGATTATCGTGCAGGCTGGCCGTCCTGGCGTCATCACGATCGCCACCAATATGGCCGGCCGTGGTACCGACATCGTGCTCGGCGGCAATCCTGAGCCCGAAATTGCTCTCGTACGCAATGACGAAAGTTTGCCCAGTGCCGATAAGGAAGCGCGCATTGCCGCCATGAAGTCCGAATGGCAGCAGCGCCATAATGTAGTAGTCGCCGCTGGCGGTTTGCATATCATCGGTACCGAACGCCATGAATCCCGCCGCGTGGACAACCAACTACGCGGTCGCTCCGGTCGCCAGGGCGACCCCGGCTCTAGCCGGTTCTATTTGTCACTGGAAGACCAGCTGCTGCGCATTTTCGCTTCCGATCGCGTATCGGCCATCATGGAGCGCTTGAATATGCCCGAGGGCGAGGCGATTGAGCATCCATGGGTCACGCGCGCCATCGAAAACGCGCAGCGCAAGGTGGAAGGCCGCAACTTCGATATTCGTAAGCAGTTACTGGAATACGATGACGTCGCCAATGACCAGCGCAAGGTGATCTACCAACAGCGCAACGAATTGCTGGAAGCCACGGATGTGGCCGAGACCATTGCCGCCATGCGCCAGGACGTGATCAACGACATTATTACTACGCATATTCCGCCTGGCAGCGTCGAGGAGCAGTGGGATGTAGCTGCGCTTGAAAAATCGCTGGAAGCGGATGTAGGCCTGAGCCTGCCTTTGCAGAAAATGCTTGAGGAAAATCCCGACCTGCACGAAGAAACCTTGCGCGAGCGTATATTCGACGCTGCAGAACAAACTTATGCGGAAAAGGAAAAGCAGGCCAGCGGTGAAGTCATGCGCCAGTTCGAGCGCGCCATAATGCTGCAAAGCTTGGATAACCACTGGCGCGAGCACCTTGCTGCGCTCGATCATCTGCGCCAGGGCATACACCTGCGTTCCTACGCGCAAAAGAATCCCAAGCAGGAATACAAGCGCGAGGCGTTCGAGCTCTTCGCTGCGCTGCTGGACACTATCAAGCGTGAAGTGACGCAAGTTACGATGCTGGTGCAGGTAAAGAACGAAGCCGATGTCGAGGCAGTAGAAAAGCCTACCGAGCTCGAAAACGTACGTTACCAGCATGCTGATTTTGATGAGGCACTCGGTACTGCGGCTGCCGAAAGCGCTGCTGCGCCACAGCCGTATGAACGCGAAGGTATCAAGGTCGGCCGAAATGAGCCGTGCCCATGCGGTTCAGGTAAAAAATACAAGCAATGTCACGGCAAGCTGAGCTAAAGCCGGTTTGATTTTGAGTATCGATGGCGGGCTGCGGTCCGCCATTTTTTTGGGTGCCGCCTGCGCCAACCCATCTCTGCAGTTGTTCTCTTGTTAGCTCATCCCGTATTTCTCCGGCAACCCCCTTTTGCAGCTTTGGCATACGTCTTGCTGAATACCATATGCTTTGAACGAACAAAGCGGCATTAATGGAGCAAGGGGGCTCCTGCCAACGTTATTAGCGACTCTGCATTAAGCAGGGAGCCTCCGGTTATGCACCACGTTAGGGCGCTTGTGAGAATAAGTGCTATGGCAATAATAAACCTGGGCTTCTATGCATATGAAAACAGAAACAATCGCTAATCCCGATCTCCTACGGCAGAAACGTGCCGTTCATCATGCCTTATGTACCGTCCTGAGCGAGCAGGAGGCTGAAAACGCATTATCGGTCTGGGAAGAAAATTTCAGTTCTTCCGGTTCGATATTTGGCGGCGTCAATCAATTCGCCCGTGAAGTCTGCGTTACTTTCGACAAGTCCAGCCGCCAGCGTGAGCTGGTGCATGCCATGAATCGCGCTTTGCTAACCAAGGATGCCGATTTGAGGCCCTTGCCTAATGAAAATCCTAACCCTGCGATTGAAACCGCACCTACGGCAGCAAATGGGGCGATTCCTACGGGCGAGCAGGCCGTAACTGCGGAATTTCAGGCCTTTCAACTTTTGCTGCTGCTACTGTTGACCGAGATTGACAAGAGCCAGCCAGGTCTTGGCGCTGATTGCCGCGAATTTTTATCTAATGCCGTGGAAAACCTGCCTTGGTCGCCAGCTCAGCAGGAACAGGTCATGAATCTGTTGCATCGCGGCAGCGCGACCCAGACACGTGCCCATCGTCCAGGCCAGCTTAAAACCCTGATGCGCCACCTAACAGCATGGATGAAAGAGAAGCTGGGCTCGGAAACCGCATTGCTCATAGTCAGGCAGGCCGTGAGCCAGATAGGTAAAACTGACGCCGGCATCAACTATTCGCTTAAACAGTTTTTCTAGTTAAACAGGTTTTCTCGCATTGCTTGGGTGTGGGTGATTAAAAATCAAAAAAGTAGTTACGGGTGCCGAGACGGTTTTTGGCATAAAGCACAGTACACAAAATTTTAATTATGCGGGGGATGATGGTATGAACTGGCATCGTAATTGGCGATTCTTACTGAGTGGTTTTGCTGTTTTGTTTTTGATCTCAACTAGTGTGCTGGCTGAGTCCGTGGTTCAGCCTATAAAGCCTGTAGCGCAACCTATTCAGCCTATAGCGCAGCCCATTCAACCTGAAGCTCAACTCATCCAGCCTGTGGCGCAGCCTGCTACCCCGGCTGAAGCCTTTGCAGAGGCTGGCGAAACGCCCCAGGAGCCTGCAGCCGCAGAAGCCACTGCCGCCGTCCCTTCGGACCCAGCTAAGCCAGCGGCGGAGGCAGCTCCGGCCCCCAGCGCACCTTTTGTCGTCGGGTTCGATAAGATCAATTCAGGCGACACCGCCTGGATGCTCACTTCGACCGCTTTGGTCTTGCTGATGACGATTCCCGGCCTGGCCATGTTTTATGCAGGCATGGTGCGCAAGAAGAATGTACTGGCCACCGCTCTGCAAAGTTTTACCATCTGTTGCCTGGTTACCATAGTTTGGGTGATTGTCGGTTACAGCCTTGCCTTTACTCCCGGCAGCCAGTTTTTAGGCGGTCTCGACCGGTTCCTGCTGGAAGGTCTCTTTTACTCCAAATCCACCAATGAGCTCACCGTTAGCCATATCGCCCCGACTATTCCGGAATCGGTATTTGTCATGTTCCAGCTGACCTTTGCCATTATTACGCCGGCGCTGATTGCCGGCGCTTTTGCTGAGCGCATGAAATTCTCGGCCATGGTCGTGTTTATCCTACTGTGGTCTCTGCTGGTCTACGCGCCAGTTGCGCATTGGATATGGGAGCCGAGCGGATGGCTGGCTTCACAGGGTGTGCTTGATTTTGCAGGCGGCACGGTAGTTCATATCAATGCCGGTGTTGCCGGGCTAGTCTGTGCCTATATGCTGGGCTCGCGTCGAGGCTATGGCCGGGAGCCGTTCGCCCCTTATAACCTGGTCTATACCATGATGGGGGCTTCCTTGCTGTGGGTGGGCTGGTTCGGATTCAATGCTGGCTCTGCAGTAGCTTCCGACGGGCGTGCCGGCATGGCCATGCTGGTCACCCAAATTGCAACGGCAACCGCAGCATTAAGCTGGATGGCGGTAGAGTGGATCAGAAAATCCCATGCTACTTTGCTCGGCGCCTGCTCTGGCGCGGTGGCAGGGTTGGTCGCAATCACACCGGCGTCGGGTTTTGTCGGGGTGACAGGCGCACTGGCGATAGGGTTTGCCGCCGGCTTGATGTGCTACTGGGGCGCCACCGGCTTGAAGCGCCTGCTGGGGGCTGATGACTCGCTGGATGTATTCGGTATCCATGGGGTAGGCGGGCTGGTCGGGGCTATTCTGACCGGCGTGTTTGCCGACAAGGCCTTAAGCGGACTAGAGGCGAATTTGCCTATGCAGTTTATGGGGGCGTTTTCGACACTGGTTTACAGCGCCGTCGGGACCTGGCTGATTCTGTTGCTGGTGGACGCCGTGATCGGGCTTCGCGTATCAGCCGAAGATGAACAGGATGGATTGGATATTTCGCAACATGCTGAAAGGGTTTCATGATGAGTGAAAGTGAAAAAACGGCAATTGCAGCGCACCTTTACGTAACCTTAAGGCGCAAGCTTAATCGCGTCATCGACGTCGAGTGGCTGGTCAAGAATGAAGAATATGCGCGTGCAGTCATAGGCATGGCGCGGCAGAATGGGCTTGAAGAGCTGGCGCATTATGCCGACCGTATGGAGGAGCTGATTTTCGGCAAATCCATCCCGGTACGCCATGCTGAACCGGCACCTGTAGTGCCAATCAGGGTTGTTGCTGAAGAGCTGACGTTCGACAGCCACGAGCCTGCTGATAATGACGGTAGCACGGCCAGCCAATATATAGGAACACTGCGCTAAGACGAAAGTTTCTGGGCTCGGCAGCCGTCGCTGCAGCGTTTGCGGCTGTCTGCACCTAATATTTAACTTCCGCTGGCCGCACTGTTAAAATGCAGCCCTTTTATTCGTATTGGCTCATCCATGACTACGTCCGATCCTCAAGCGGTTACCTCTCCCTGTATAGGTGTTTGTGCCATGGATGAAAGCTCTGGCTTCTGTGCCGGCTGCTTCCGTACCATCGATGAAATTCGTGGCTGGTGGGAGATGAGCGGGGAAGAGAAAAAAGCGCTGTTGGACAAGCTGGAACAGCGCCAGATCGAGCTAGCCGATTTCGACGATTAGCTGAGTTGACCGCCTGCCGTCAGGCAAGAATGACACGGTTGCGGCCGGCGGCTTTGGCGCTGTAAAGCGCAGTATCAGCCTCTTTCATGAGCTTGGCGGCGGTTTCGCCGTCGCCCGGGTAATTGGATACACCAAGTGAAGCGGTAACCCCGTCCAGGTTTTTTCCCTTGTAATTAAATTCATGTTTTTCAATGGCCTCGCGTATTTGCTCTGCGCGGTTTGCTGTAATTTCCTTAGATGCTCCGGGCATTACGAGTACCAATTCCTCACCGCCATAACGGCACGCAATATCGCCGCCCCTGAGCTTGGAGCGGACCAGCTCGGCGATTTCCACCAGCACAAAATCGCCGGCATCATGGCCATGGGTATCGTTATAGCGTTTAAAGTGGTCTATATCGAGCATGATCAGGCCCAGGTTCTGGCTACTGCGCTTGCCATTGCATAACTCGCGCACTAGTGTTTCTTCCAGATAGCGGCGATTGAAAAGTTTGGTTAACGGGTCACGTACCGATCGGCTGCGTAATGCTTCGCGCAGCTTGAGGCTGACCAGGGCCATGGCAAGGTTATCCGCTGCCATGGCTACTAGACGGGTACGCGACTCTACCGAGGCGCGTAGTTTTGTTATTTCATTATCGTTATTCGCTGACTCCAGCGTAACGCTCAACACTCCTATCATTTCTCCTTGGGCAATCACAGGCGCGCATACATAACCTTGCTCGCAAGAGCCGGCTATGTGGTTGCATACAATGACATCATCGACGCCATCGACGATATGCATCTTGCCTTGGCGCAAGGCCCAGCAATCGTCTGGCGAGATCACGCTTTGCGATAGGCATTGCGCGTTGCCCCAACGTGAAGCGGCTTCGACCATGCTATGATTTTCGTCGAACAAATACAGCACGCCAGTATGCTCGGCAAAAATCTTTTTGGCGTAATGCTCGATGATCGGATGTGTTTCTTCAAGAGATACGCAAACCTGCAAATAGGAATTCAACTCGTTGATGAATCGCATTTCCTGGTTGTGCAAGGTTAGCTCCAGCTGCGAGAGTCGCAGCTGGTTTTCATGATTCTTGCGGTCAGTGATATCGGTAGACGAGCCGATGAAGCCGGAGAATTTGCCTTCCTTGTTGATATATGGCTCGCCCGTATCGAGCACATAGCGATACTGGCCATCACCGCGTTGCAGGCGGTATTCCATCTGGAAGGCGTGATGTAGCAGAAAGGCATCCTGAAAGGTTTTCAAGCAGCGGTCTATGTCGTCGGGATGCAGAGATTTAATCCAGGCGTCGCCGCTTAAAGTCGAGCTCTCTGAAGTAGCGCCTACGAATTTTTTCCATTTTGAATTGGTGAAAACGATCTTGCCTTCGGCATTGGTCAGCCATAGCATGACTGGCGCATCTTCAGCGACGATACGGAAGTCCGTATCCTGAATGACCAGATGAGTAGTTGTCGCTGTATTTTTCTCGGCAAGTTTGCTATTGCTTTTATCCATGATCAGGCTCCTAGGCGGAATACTTTTTTTCGCACTTAACCAGAAATGTTCTCGAAGAATAACTTAAAGTTTTTTTTAATTCAGTCTATTTGATACAAACGGCCCTGACCTGTTTCATGTCGGTAATGCCTTGCAGAACTTTTTCGATGCCGTCCTGCTTCAAGGTGCGCATACCGTCTTCTAAAGCGGTTGCAAACATTTCAGCCACGCGCGCATGTTCCTGGATATTTTTCTTGATGGCATCGGTACCTTCCAGCAACTCATGCAGCCCGACACGGCCCTTATAACCGCTGCCGCTGCACTTATCGCAGCCGGTAGCTTTGTAGAGTGTCAGCTGGCCTTTGTCGTTACCGAATTTCTTGACCCAGTTCTGGTAGACGGTTTTATAGGCGCCTTCCGGGTCTTTTTTCCAGCTGGCTGTATTCTGCAACTCCAGGCAATACTCGTTGAGCATGCTCTTGATTTCGTTGGCATCGGGCATGTAAGGCTTCTTGCATTCGCATAAACGCTTGCCCAGGCGTTGTGCCAGGATGCCCAGTAGCGCATCGGCAAAATTGAACGGGTCCATGCCCATGTCCAGCAGGCGCACGATGGATTCCGGAGCACTGTTAGTGTGCAGGGTCGCGAATACCAGGTGGCCGGTCAAGGAGGCTTCGATACCAGTGGAGACTGTTTCCTTGTCGCGCATTTCACCAACCATGATGACATCCGGGTCGGCACGCAGGAATGCTTTCATGACCATGGCAAAATCAAGCCCGGCTTTCTTGTTGACCTGCACCTGACGCAGGCCTTTCTGCGTAATTTCGACTGGGTCTTCCGCAGTCCAGATCTTGGTTTCGGGGGTGTTGATGTGCCCGAGCGCCGAGTGCAACGTAGTAGTCTTGCCGGATCCCGTTGGGCCGCAGACAAAGAACAGGCCGTACGGCTTGGCCACCAGCTCCTTGAGCTTCTTGTTGTTATGGTAGGAGAGGCCCAGTTTATCAAGCGGTATCGGCTTTCCGGCGGCCAGTATGCGCATGACGATATCTTCAATGCCGCCGGCAGTGGGAATGGTGGCAACGCGCAGCTCGATATCGAGCGGGCCGAATTTCTTGAACTTGATCTTGCCGTCCTGCGGCTTGCGGCGTTCGGCGATGTCAAGGTCGCACATGATCTTGATGCGTGCGATCAGCGGATTGCGGTAGCTCGGCGGCACTTCGATGTAATTAACCAGCGTGCCGTCCTTACGAAAACGCACCTCTGTCTTGCCCTTGTCCGGGTAAGGTTCGATGTGGATATCGGAGGCGCCTTGGTTATAGGCGTCGATAATGATCTTGTTGACGAGCTTGACCAGCTCGTTGTCAGCGGCAGCCGAGATATCCTCGGCTGCTACGCCGTGCTCCTCATCCTCTTCGCCCAAGGTGGAGAGAATATCGCCAATATCGCCGGACATGCCGCTGACGCCATAGAACAGGCCTATGGTATTAATGAAATCGCGGTGCAGTGAAACCTTATAGCTGATCTTGGCATGGCGTGGAAAAATGTTGCTGACGATGCGTGAGCTTTTCACTTTTTCCGGGTCCGGCGTCAGGATCACCAGGCCTTCTTCCTTGGTCTCGTCTATTGGCATCCAGCCGTTGGCTTCCACGTATTCATGCTTGAGGTTTTTCAGCAGGTCCATGGGTTTGACGCGGTCGGACTTGTAGGGCTCGAACGGCACGCCGAAAAAGGCCGAAAGCGATTTGCCAATATCAACGGGTTTGACCTGAAACTCTTCAATGAGGATATCTTCGAGGTCCTTGCCTTTCTTGCGGGCGGAACGCTGCGCCAGTTCCAGTTCGGTTCCGGAAATGATGCCTTCGGTAATCAATGCATCGAACTTGGTTCGGATGACGCCGATCGGTACCTGCCGCTGGTTGAGCGCGATTGCCAGCGTCTTGGCCAGCTCGGGTGCGCCTTCTTCCGCCATCAACGGGAAGGGCAGGCCGGACATGGTGTTGATGACCTGCACCACACCCATGAGGGTGCCGTCTTCCTGGCTCAGGATGGGGAATACCAGCATCTGTTTAGTACGGAAGCCGGTTTTCTTGTCCACTTCTTTCAGAAAGTGGATTTCCGGGCTGATGGTGGCCAGTTCGGCGTCATCGTATACATCGGCAATCGTGACCAGTGATTTGCTGAATGCCGTATAGCCCGCAATGCTCTGCGGGTTGATGGCAAGCTTGAGTTCCTTGAATTCGTTGAGGCCGGTCTTGACCTTGGAAACTATGGAGGCATTGTCCTCGCTTGTGACGTATAACGTCAGGCGCTCTGCTTCGAACAGGTTGCAGATATCCTGGCTGACTTCCAGGATAATTTCGTCGATATTGCGCGTGGCATGGATTTTGTTGGTGACAGCTTGTAATTTCTTGGTAAAGGCAAGTTTATTGCCCATCTCTGCAAGGCTGGCGGCTTCTTTATCCTGGACTGCAGCGGGATTGTTCATCGCTCGTTAACCTCTTGTACGGCATGGATATTTAATACTCGAACACTAACACAGCAGGCCCTAATGTCAATTAACAAACTGCAGCGTTTTTAGCCCAAGGTAATGCGGTAAAATCGCGCATCCGTATCCGTTACTGAAAGATTCGAATGCCTGTTAATTTATCCGCTCCCGAAGCACATAACCTGCTGCCGGTTAAAGGCGTGCAGTTAGGCGTAGCCAAGGCCCATATCCGCAAGCCTAACCGTAAAGATTTGCTGGTCATGCAGCTTAGCCCTGGCAGCCGGGTCGCAGGCGTATTCACCCAGAATCGATTTTGCGCGGCGCCAGTCGTGCTGTGTAAGGAGCATCTCGCGGCAGGCAGCGAAATCCGCGCCTTGGTCGTGAATACCGGCAACGCCAACGCCGGCACGGGAGAGGAGGGCATGCAGCGTGCCCGTGAAACCTGTAGCGCCTTGGCCGGGCTGCTCGGCGTCAGCCCGCAGCAGATGCTGCCTTTTTCCACGGGCGTCATTCTGGAGCCTTTGCCGGTTGAGCGCGTGGTAGCGGGCTTGCCGGAATGTATTGGCAACCTAAGTGAAGATAATTGGCTCAATGCGGCCGAGGCAATCATGACGACTGATATCGTAGCCAAGGGTACGTCGCGCCAGATCATTCTGGAAGGCAGGACCATCACGATTACGGGTATTTCCAAAGGCTCGGGCATGATTCACCCCAACATGGCAACAATGCTTGGTTATATCGCGACAGATGCTGCGGTGAGCCAAACCGCGCTGGAAAGCATTATCCAGCATGCGGTCAACCGTTCCTTCAATTGCATTACGGTCGATGGCGACACCTCCACCAATGATTCGCTGATTATCATGGCGACCGGCCAAGCCGGGGCTGCCGAGATCAGCGAAGACAGCGTGGACTTCAAACTGTTGCGCGATGCCATCACAGACGTGGCCGTGGTGCTGGCGCAAGCTATCGTGCGCGATGGCGAGGGCGCCACCAAATTCATGACGATCAATGTCGAAGCCGGCGCGGATGAAGAGGAATGCCGCAAGGTGGCTTATGCCATTGCCCATTCGCCGCTGATCAAGACTGCGTTTTTTGCCTCGGACCCCAACCTGGGCCGCATACTAGCTGCTATTGGTTATGCCGGCGTCGACGATCTCGAAGTCGACAAGCTCAAGCTGTATCTGGGCGATGTGCTGGTGGCCGAGCATGGCGGCCGCGCCAAGAGCTACGAAGAGGCGCAGGGCGCGGCAGTCATGAAAGAGCCTGAAATCACAGTGCGCGTAGTTTTGAATAGAGGCACGACCAATGCCACGGTCTGGACCTGCGATTTCTCTTACGACTACGTCAAAATTAATGCAGATTATAGAAGTTAGCAGATTCCTGAAATTAACTACAGAAGCTCACATTATGGCCGATTTGGAAAAACTGATTGCTCGCGGTGAAGCGTTATTGACCAAGCTGGAAAGCCTCATGCCGCCGGCCGGTGAGACGGACTGGTCGGCGCTGGCTTGGCGCTGGCAGCACAATAGCGGCCGCGGTTACCTCGAGCCTGTTCCTTACCCGCACCAGATCAAGCTCGACGATATCCATAATGTCAGCGAACAAAAAGCCGAGGTGGTGCGCAATACCGAGCAGTTCGTGCGCGGCTTTACCGCCAATAACGTACTGCTGACTGGCGCCCGCGGCACCGGCAAATCTTCCTTGGTCAAGGCCTTGCTGAGCCGTTTTTCCAAAGATGGTTTGCGGGTAGTCGAGGTCGACAAGCATGACCTGACTGACCTTCCCAAAATCACTGCACTGCTGCGGCCGCGCAGCGAACGCTTTATCGTATTTTGCGACGACCTGTCTTTTGAATCCGGCGAGCCCGGCTACAAAGCGCTCAAGGTCGTGTTGGACGGTTCTATCGCGACCACTTCCGACAATATCCTGGTCTACGCCACTTCTAACCGCCGCCACCTCATGCCCGAGTACATGGCGGAGAATCTCGATACCAGATATGTCAGTGATGAAATCCGTCCGGCCGAGACTGTGGAGGAAAAAGTGTCGTTGTCCGACCGCTTCGGCATCTGGCTGTCTTTTTATCCTTTCGACCAAGGTGAATATCTCGTCATTGCCGAGCAGTGGCTGCGTCATTACGGCATCAATAAATTTGATGACAAGGTGCGTGGCGCCGCCCTGCAATGGGCGCTGACCCGCGGTTCGCGCAGCGGCCGTTCGGCGCATCAGTTCGCGCGTGATTACGCCGGCCGGCAGCGGCTCAAAGCCTGATGTCAGCTACAGAGATCGTTCATGCCGCAGTCGCCGTGTTGCTGCGCAACGATGGACTGGTATTGTTAGGTCGGCGCCCAGAGGGCAAGCCATGGGCCGGCTGGTGGGAGTTTCCAGGCGGCAAGATCGAGGAAGGTGAAAGCCCCTACCCTGCCTTGCAGCGAGAACTGCATGAGGAGCTTGGCACGCAAGCGCTGGAAGCTTATCCCTGGCTCACGCGCACTTTTGCCTACCCAGAGCGTACGGTCAAGCTGCACTTTTTTATTGTACGGCGCTGGACTGATGAACCGCACGGCAAGGAAGATCAGCAGCTGTCCTGGCAGCGCCCTTCTGATCTCACGGTCGGCCCCATGTTGCCTGCCAATACGCCGATTTTGACAGCATTAGCGCTGGCGCCGGTGTATGCCATTACCAATCTGGCGGAAACCGGGGAGCAGGTGTTTTTTAGCCGGCTTGAACAATCCTTAAAAGATGGCCTGAAATTGATCCAGGTACGGGAAAAGCAATTGCCTTCCTCGCAGCTCAGGCAGTTTGCCGAACGCGTCATTGAAATTGCTAAACCTTACGGGGCAAAAGTGATGCTGAATTCTGATATGAGGCTGGCTCGGGAATTGGGTGCTGATGGCGTGCACCTTTCCGCTAGCCAGTTGATAGCGTTGCAGACCAGGCCTGATGATTTGCTGTGCGCTGCCTCCTGCCATAACCCGGCTGAACTGGCGCAGGCCGAGCAGCTGGCGCTGGATTTCGTGGTGCTATCCCCCGTATTGCCTACCCGCAGCCATCCTGATGCGCAGCCTTTAGGCTGGCAGGGATTTACCGATCTTATCCAGGGCTATGCTCTGCCTGTGTATGCCTTGGGCGGCCTTCAGCAGCAGGATCTGCAGCAAGCCTGGCAAAGCGGCGCACATGGCATCGCCATGCAGAGGGCCGCCTGGTAAGGCTCGTGAAGACACGTATCCTGTTGCTGATTCTGATACTGCTGGCTTCAGTAGCGGTCTGGTATGGCTTGCAGTTTAAAAGCGGCACAGCCGTTTCCAGCATCGCTTGCGCTGACATCACCCGTGGCTGCGGCAATCAGGAATTAGAGGTACGCTTCGATCGTGTTCCACAGGTGATGAAGCCGTTCAGGCTGGACCTAGCAGCTGCAGATGCTGTCGAGGCGTACGCCAGTTTTGGCATGCAAGGCATGGAGATGGGGTTGAATCGTTATCGCTTGCTCAAGCAGCCGGATGGCTCATGGAGGGCTAATGTGACTTTGCCGGTATGCGTGCGCGGTAGAAGTGACTGGATGCTGGAGCTGGAAATCGAAAAAACTGGAAATCGTCAGCGCTACCAGATTCCGTTCAGTGCCAATTAGTCAGCTCGGGCCTTGACCGGAAGGACAACCGCCTGAATGCTGGTCTTGCCGGCAGCATCCTTAAAATGCAGGGTGAACTCGACTTGTTCCCCTGTTTTCAGCGGCTTTTTCAAATCAAACAGCATCAGATGAAAGCCGCCGGGCTCGAGCTTAGCCGGTTTGCCTGCAGCAAGCGGCAAGCTGTCCAACATGCGCATCTGCATGACACCATCTTTCATGGTCATGCTGTGGATTTCAATAGTATCGGCAACCGGGCTTTCCACTCGAATCAGGCTCGTATCGGATGTGCTTTTCAGCGTTAGATAAGCGGCGCCTACTTCTTGCCCCGGCGCGCTGGGCCGCACCCAGGCATTGCTGATATCGACATTGGCAGCCGCTATTGCGGTATTGAATAAAAACCCCAGAAAAACCAGGCCGAGCAGTCGAGTCAGGTACATGCGCTGAGGCTCCTCAATCACAAGGGCTTATTCCTCGGGCAAGTCTTCCGGCTTGATGGGCTCCGGAATGCGATAGTTTTCGCTGGCCCACTGTCCCAGATCGACCAGTTTGCAGCGTTCCGAGCAAAATGGGCGGTACGGGTTGTCCTGGCTGTATTCGGACAACCGGTTGCATTGTGGACAGGTCACCATGCGTTTTTTAGGCTTGGGGGCTTGGGATTGCATAAGTTATGGGACTATTGCTTAGTCTAGAGGTTGCACAAGGTCAACTTGAAATTGACATCCTTGTCGCACTGACGCGGTTTTGCCGAGCAATCAAGACTGTTGAAGCGGATATTAATGGCGTATTTGTTGGCGCTTACTTCGGGGAAATATTCCACGTCATCATCGACTTCAATTCGCAACATTTGCGCCGGCTTGGCCCCGCCCAGCATTTGCTGATAGGCACCATGCGCAGCCAGTAGTTTGGTAGTGGCGCCGCTGCCCCGCAGGATGTGCAGAATGATGCCAATGGCGTCGTACACAGCCATCAATGGCTGCATCCAAATGCGGAGATCATTGGCGCGGCGTGCATTGTCCAGCCCCAGCCAGTAGTGGTAGGAGGGGACGTCGAACTCACATACCCCACCCGGTATGCCGGCTCGTTGCTTGATGCTCATGAGCCATTCGTTATCCCTGATCGACTGCCCCAATTTTACGGTGTCCCTGCGCAGGCTTAGTGCTGTCGTCTCAATTTCCTGAATGACATCGTTGAGAATGTTCTCAGCAATTGAAGGATTACCGCGCAGGCCATTCATGACGATCTTCTGCCGGTCTAGTTCCTGCAGCAGATCGGCTTTTAGCTCCGCGCGTTCGATGACATCGAGAATCTGGAACAGGGATAAAAGTGCGCAGTGGTGGTTGAACTCGTGCTCGCCCTCGACATTATGCAAAACCTTGGTGAAAAGGTCTTCCAGTCGCAGCAAGGTGCGGATACGCTCATTGAAGGGGTAGTCGTAACTGGGCACGGCGGCTTTTCGTTTTAAATCGTTTTTATGCTGGTGGCATGTTGCGGTGGATTATGAGATTGATTCGCTAACTATGCAAGACTAATGTATTTTTTATGAATTGCCTCAATTTTTTGGCGCAGTTCGTCTATGGTGCCGTTGTTTTCGATCAGATCGTCTGCCATTTTTCTGCGAATTTCGCGCGAAACCTGCGCAGCCATGATGCCGCGCACGACTTCTTCGCTTAGGCCGCTGCGCTTCATAGTGCGTTCAACTTGCAGCGACTCGTCACAGTCAATGACTAGTGAGCGCGTGACATCGTTTTTATAACGATTATTTTCAAATAGCAGTGAAATGGCCAGGATTTGATAAGGCGCGTCTTTATGAGCCTCCATCTCTTTCAAGGCTTGTTCATAAATGGCAGGGTGCATGATGCCTTCGAGATCCTTTCGCGCCGCGATGTCCTTGAAGACTTTTTCGCGCATGGCTGCACGGTTGAGGCTACCGTCCTGATCCAGATATTCCGGACCAAAGGCAGTAATAATTTCCTGCAGTACAGGATGCCCGGCAGTCGTTAATTGACGTGCAATAACGTCGACGTCCACAATAGGCACGCCCAGCTTTGCAAATATGCGAGCAGCTTCGCTCTTGCCGCAACCAATACCACCTGTTAAACCAACTACAAACATATTCAAACCCCTAAGTACAATTTAGAAAGCTGTGGTCCCCAAAACAATGCCGCAATACCGCCTAGTGCCAGATATGGCCCAAAAGGAATAGGCACGTTGCGGCCATGCTTGGCGAGAAAAATCAGGCCGATGCCGATAATCGAGCCGACAAGCGAAGATAGCAGAATGACCGCAGGAATAAGCTGCCAACCGAACCAGGCGCCGATGGCAGCCAGTAACTTGAAGTCGCCATAGCCCATACCTTCCTTTCCGGTAACCAGCTTAAATAACCAATATACCGACCATAGGCTCAAGTAACCAGCCACCGCCCCAATCACTGCCGAGTGCAGGTCAGTAAAGCCAGTATTGAGGTTATACAGAAGTCCTAGCCACAGCAGCGGCAAGGTGATGTCGTCGGGCAGCAGCTGTGTATCGAAATCTATGAAAGTAAGTGTAACCAAGGCAAACGTAAATATCCATGCGGCAACCGCCATTTCGGAATAGCCGAATTTCCAGCTGATGAGCCCGGCCAGTAGGCCGGTCAAAGCTTCGATCAAGGGGTAGCGCGGGCTTATCCGGGTTTTGCAGCCCGAGCACTTGCCGCGCAAAAACAAATAGCTGATGACAGGGATGTTCTCCCACGCATAAATTTTATGTCCGCATTTGGGGCAAGCTGAGCGAGGAACAACCAGGTTGTAACGCTCGGCCGGAGGAGGCTCCTGGCATTGCAGTTCGAGGCAATTGCGATGCCATTCGCGCTCCATCATCTTGGGCAGGCGGTGAATGACAACGTTAAGAAAACTGCCGATCATGAGGCCAAGCACGACCGAAAAACCAATGAATACGCCAGGTTCTGTATGCAATAAATTGAAGAAGTCAGTCATGAAGGCAGGCTATTTTTTAGGTATTGTAAACTTGCGGCATCATCCCATCGTTATTAAGTCATGGCAACCTTAGCCCCGCTTACTGGTCACACCTTGAAATAGAGCTAAAACGCCACAAGCTTAATCATGGAAGAAAACTAGATTGAAAGGATAGCAAATGGTTGAGAGGCAAACAGAGAAGGAGGTAACTATGCAACACACATGGGATGCTCCGGTTATTTGCCGAGTGGAAGTGGATTTGCCTGGCTGGTTAGAGCAGCTTACGGGCCGCGCTGATTGGGAAGTTTATGAAGAGGAGGAGGAAGACACCTACATGAGTTTTGCCATGCGCCTGGGCAAGCAGCAAGCTGAGGTGACTCTTTATCACAATGGCTACGCGGTAGTCGATGTGGATGGTGAAGCTGTATTCGACGGTTCCTTGACGACGGGAACCAGTGCTTGCGCTCACCTGAGCTATTACCATGCAGAAAGCGGAGAGCTAATTACCTTGAATTAAATCTTGGCAAGTAAACAAGAATGGTCGGGGTGAGAGGATTCGAACCTCCGGCCTCCACGTCCCGAACGTGGCGCTCTACCAGGCTAAGCTACACCCCGTGTAGCTGATGCTTATCACTAGAAGCTGCGGTTTACGGCAAAGTCGGCTAATTTTAGCAAAGCCTCATGGTAATTTGAATGAGGCAGATGTGCGATGGCGGCACAGCCAATTTCCGCTTCCTTATTTGCGATTTTCCTAACGTGATCAAGCGCCCCAGTTTCCTGGACAGCCTGCATGACAGCGGGCAGCTCTTCCAGGCCACCTTGTTCGATGGCATGACGGATGATATTCCGTTGTTGTTCCTTACCGTTGCGCATGGCATACAGCAAGGGCAGGGTGGGTTTACCTTCGGCTAGATCATCGCCCAGGTTTTTGCCAATCTCCGTGGCTTCGCCGCTCAAGTCCAGCACATCGTCAATCAATTGGAATGCCGTTCCCAAGCGCATGCCGTATTCGGCCATGGCCTGCTCATCTTGTTCGGAGGCGCCGCAGATAATGGCGCCGAGGCGGGTGGCTGCTTCGAATAGTTTGGCGGTCTTGTAGTTGATGACCTTGAGGTAGGCTTCATCGGTAACATCGGCATCATGCACATTCAGCAATTGCAGTACTTCGCCTTCAGCAATGATATTGGTGGCTTCGGACAGTACTTCCATGACGCGCATATTCTGCACTTCCACCATCATCTGGAATGCGCGCGAATAGATGAAATCGCCCACGAGTACGCTGGCGGCGTTGCCGAATAAGGTATTGGCGGTTGCGCGGCCACGGCGCAAGGCCGACTCGTCCACTACGTCATCATGCAGTAGCGTGGCGGTATGAATGAATTCGATAATCGCCGCTAACTGGTGATGCTGGTGAGCAAGTGCATGCTTATTCTTGCTACAGAACGCGCCGGCCGAAAGCAGCACCAACGCGGGTCGCAGGCGCTTACCGCCGCTGTTGATGATATAATCCGCTACCTGGTTGACCAGCGCGACTTCGGAGTAAAGCGATTTGCGGATGACAGCATCAACCTCGCGCATATCGTCGGCGATGCAGGCTTCAATGAATGCTATGGACACGGATGATTGCCAAAAATAATTGTTGCGAATTCTATCATAGCGTGCAGGGTCATTCGTGGCTGTCGCGACTATAAATGTCCTGACTGTAATTCCCTTAATTTTCCAATGATTTTGATTTGCCTAAGCTGAATTTTTCCGTATAATGCGCGATTCATTTGAATGCGTAGCGAACGAGGCTAGATCATGTATGCAGTCATCAAGACCGGCGGTAAGCAGTACCGTGTAGCCGCTGGCGATAAGTTGAAGGTTGAGAAGTTGGTGGGCGACGTCGGTAGCGACATCACCATCGACCAAGTATTAATGGTTGCCGATGGCGACAACGTGACCATCGGCGCGCCTGTTATCAAGGGCGCTAGCGTTACGGCAAAGGTTGTTTCACACGGCCGCGGCGACAAGGTAATGATTTTCAAATTCCGTCGTCGTAAGCACTATCGCAAAACGCAAGGTCATCGTCAGGATTTCACCGAAATCCAGATCGACACGATTGCTGCTAAGTAAGGAGTCATAAATGGCACATAAAAAAGCAGGCGGCAGTTCCCGTAACGGCCGCGACTCACAGGCCCAGCGACTGGGTGTTAAGGCTTTCGGCGAGCAAGTCGTGTCCGCTGGCAGCATTATCGTACGTCAACGTGGCACCCGCATGCATGCCGGTGACAACGTAGGTATGGGCAAGGATCACACTTTGTACGCTAAGGTCGACGGCAAGGTAACCTTCTCTGTGAAGGGTGCTCTGCGCCGCAAGCTGGTAAGCATCGTTCCAGCCTAAGCATACAATATGCAATCAAAAGCCCTATCCTACCGATAGGGCTTTTTTGTTTTTAATAGCCATAGGCAGCGATTATGAAATTCATCGACGAAGCAACCATTAAAGTCTATGCCGGAGACGGCGGGAATGGTGTTGCAACGTTCCGCCGTGAGAAATATGAGCCTATGGGCGGCCCCAGCGGCGGCGATGGCGGCCGCGGCGGTTCAATTTTCGTCGAGGCCGATCGCAATATCAACACGCTAGTCGATTACCGCTATACGCGGACATTCAAAGCGCAGCGCGGTGAGAACGGCCGCAGCGCCGAATGTTATGGCGCTAAGGGGGAGGATACCGTCTTGCGCGTGCCGGTCGGTACTGTCATCAGCGACAAAGCTACCGGCCAGATGCTGATCGACCTGGCACAACATGGCCAGAGGGTTATGATCGCCAAGGGCGGCAACGGTGGCCTCGGCAATATTCATTTCAAATCCAGTGTCAATCGTGCTCCACGCCAATGTACCAAGGGCGAACCAGGCGAAGAATTCGAGCTTTATCTGGAGCTGAAAGTGCTGGCCGATGTCGGTCTGCTCGGTATGCCGAATGCCGGAAAATCGACCTTTATCCGCTCCGTTTCGGCTGCCAAGCCTAAGGTGGCGGATTATCCCTTCACCACCTTGCATCCCAATTTAGGGGTGGTGCGCGTTGATACCAACCGCAGTTTTGTGATTGCTGACATCCCCGGTCTGATTGAGGGCGCGGCCGAAGGTGCCGGTCTTGGCCACCAATTCCTGCGCCATCTAGCCCGCACCAGTTTATTGCTGCACTTGGTCGATATTGCGCCATTTGATGAGAGTATCGACCCCGTGCAGGAAGCGCGCGCCATTGTCGAAGAACTGCGCAAATACGACGAGGAGCTTTACAATAAGCCGCGCTGGCTTGTCCTTAACAAGGTCGATATGTTGGAAGATCTGCAAGCAGTGGTGGCGGATTTTGTGAAGAAATATGACTGGCAAGGCCCATGTTTCGCTATTTCCGCTATCAGCGGCTTAGGCTGCAAAGAGCTGACTTATGCCATTATGGAACACTTGGAAAAAACCAAAGCATCCCAACACGACGATGAACTCCCTGCTGCATAACGCTAAATGCCTGGTGGTGAAGGTTGGCTCCAGTCTCGTGACCAATAACGGCCGGGGCTTGGATAAAGCCGCGATTGCTGCCTGGGCTGAGCAGATTGCGCACCTCGTGAAAGACGGCAAGCAGGTAGTGCTGGTTTCCAGCGGTGCCGTGGCAGAAGGTATGCAGCGCCTGGGCTGGAAAAAGCGTCCCAAGGCAGTGAATGAGCTGCAAGCCGCCGCTGCAGTAGGGCAGATGGGCCTCGTGCAGATGTACGAATCTTGTTTCAGCCAGCATGAATTGCACACCGCGCAAGTGCTGCTCACGCATGACGACCTGGCCGACCGCAAACGTTATTTGAATGCACGCAGCACCTTGCGCACGCTGCTCGATATGGGCGTCATTCCCATCATTAATGAAAACGATACCGTAGTCACCGATGAGATCCGCTTCGGCGATAACGATACTTTAGGTTCACTGGTGGCCAACTTGATCGAAGCCGATGCGCTAGTCATTCTGACCGATCAGCCTGGACTTTATTCAGCCGATCCGCGCAAGCATCCAACTGCAGAATTCATCCAACACGCAGTGGCCGGCAACCCCGAGTTGGAGAAAATGGCGGGAGGGGCCGGAACTGCCATTGGCAGCGGCGGCATGCTGACCAAGATTCAGGCAGCCAAGCGCGCCGCCCGCAGCGGCGCGCATACCATCATTGCTTCTGGTCGCGAAAAGGATGTGTTGGTACGCCTAGCGCAAGGCGAGGCGGTTGGCACGCACTTGCGCGCCGAGCAGATCAAAACCGTGGCCAAGAAGCAATGGCTGGCCGATCACCTGCGCCTTGGCGGTAAAGTTGTGCTCGACGACGGTGCGGTAAAGGCCTTGCGCGAGGATGGCAAAAGCTTGCTGCCGATCGGGGTGGTTGCCGTGGAAGGCAGTTTTGACCGCGGCGAGGTGGTAGCTTGCGTCGATGCACAGGGTCGGGAGATCGCTCGTGGTCTTATCAATTACAGCGCGGCCGAAAGCGTGCGTATCCTGCGCCAGCCCAGCAGCGAGATTGCCCGTATTCTAGGTTATGAGGACGAGGCTGAGCTGATTCACAGGGACAATCTGGTATTGTTTTGAGCGTGCCGGTTTGCGGCGTAATCGCATGTAATACGCACATTATGCTGAAGCCATAATTTGATACTGCGGTGTTAATTCTGCGTTAGGGGAACGAATGAGCGAGAAAAAACCATTGATAGCCATCATTATGGGCTCGGACAGCGACTGGCCAGTCATGAAGGCTGCGGCACAGATGCTAGCCGATTTCGGCGTGGAATATGAGGCCAAAGTCGTTTCGGCGCATCGCACGCCGGATTTTATGTTCGAGTTCGCAGCGACTGCTGCGGCCAACGGCTACAAGGCCATTATCGCAGGCGCCGGCGGCGCTGCCCATTTGCCCGGTATGGTTGCCGCCAAGACGACGCTGCCTGTGCTGGGTGTGCCGGTGCCATCCAAACATCTGCAAGGCCAGGATTCCCTGCTTTCCATCGTACAGATGCCCAAAGGCATCCCAGTCGCTACCTTTGCCATTGGCGAGGCGGGAGCTGCCAATGCCGGATTGTTTGCAGTTTCTCTCCTAGCGATCAATGATGCAGGGTTGGCAGCTAAGCTCGGCGAATTCCGCACTGCCCAGGCTCAAAAAGTGCATGCGATGCAGCTTCATGATAAGCCTTGAGTTCCAGCTGGTCCCGCTTGAATTCATGCGTTGATTTAACAGTCTAGTTTTAACGGAGCAATCTTGAGTAATCCAACCAAGTCTTTTGCAGTCTTGCCGCCAGCCATGCTAGGGATGCTTGGCGGCGGCCAATTGGGCCGCTTTTTTGTGATCGCCGCGCATGAACTAGGCTATAAGGTCACGGTGCTGGACCCTGATAAAAATAGCCCGGCCGGCAAAATTGCCGATGTCCATTTATGCGCTGCTTACGATGACCAAGCGGCATTGCAGGAGCTGGCGAGGACCTGCGAAGCCATTACCACCGAATTCGAGAATGTGCCGGCGGCCACACTGCATTACTTGGCACAAACGCGCACGGTCCGGCCAAGCGCTTCGGCTGTGGCAATTGCGCAGAATCGTGTGTCGGAAAAGAATTTCTTCCGCGACGCTGGCTTGCCGGTAGGCGAATATGCGGTCATTAACTCGGCGGCGGATATTCCTGCCGATGACAGTCTGCTTTATCCCGCGATTTTGAAGGTAGCGCAGTTCGGTTACGACGGTAAGGGCCAGGCGCGGGTCACAAGCCAGCAGGAAGCACAGGCCGCGTTTGCCAGCTTCAAGAATGAAACCTGTGTGCTGGAACAAATGCTGGAACTGGATTATGAGGTTTCAGTGGTGCTGGCGCGCGATGCGCAAGGCAAGGTCGCTGCTTTCCCGCTTGCAGAGAATAGCCACCTGAACGGCATACTCGATGTCAGCATCGCGCCTGCCCAGCGTGCTTCGGAGGTCATCAAGGCCAAGGCGCAGGCGCTGGCCAGCGAGGTTGCGGAAAAACTGGATTATGTCGGCGTGCTGGGCGTCGAATTTTTCGTCAGCCACGGCAAGCTCATCGTCAACGAGATGGCGCCGCGTCCTCACAACTCGGGCCATTACACAATCGACGCCTGCATCACCAACCAGTTCGAACAACAGGTGCGCGCGTTGACCGGCTTACCGCTCGGAGACGCGCGGCTGCACAGCAATGCGGTCATGGTCAATATCCTTGGCGATATCTGGGAAAATGGGGAGCCAGCATGGCACAAGGCTGGCGCGCATCCATCGCTGAAGCTGCATTTGTACGGCAAGCACGAAGCACGGCCCGGTCGCAAGATGGGGCATTTCACAGTGCTGGGTCAGGATAAGGAAACGGTGCTAAACCAGGCGCTAATCGCGCGCAGCGAGCTAGGCATAGGCTGAGTTGCCCACTATTGCAATAAAAGCATAGACAATAAAAAAGCCGAACATCAGTTCGGCTTTTTTATTGTGAGCTTAAGAACTTAAGCGAGTGCCTTGATTGCGGCGCTCAGACGGCTCTTATGGCGAGCAGCCTTGTTCTTGTGAATGATCTGTTTGTCCGCGATGCGGTCAATCACGCTTACGTTTTCGTTGTAAGTGGTTTGTGCAGCAGCTTTGTCACCAGCTTCGACCGCTTTGATGATCTTCTTGATCGCGGTGCGCAGAGTGGAACGCAAGCTCGCATTGTGGGCGCGCTGCTTAACTGCCTGACGGGCACGTTTTCTCGCCTGTGCGCTATTAGCCATGTGGTAATCCTAAAAGTTAGTTAACAAAATACAGAGCCCGGCATATTAACGATTTTTAATGCCAATTGCAAGGCATAATCTGGTGCGGCCGAGTTGATTTATGTCCCTGGTTTTATAACAAATTTGGCTTGGCCAATAAAGCCTGCCGAGCGGGCCATGCTAAAATCGAATTTTTGTCTGCGATTATTTTCGCCCATTATCCCATGATGCGTGTGCAATGAATCTGCTGAAAGCATTAGCTGCTGTTGGAAGCATGACCTTTATTTCGCGCGTGCTGGGCTTCGTCAGGGATACCCTGATCGCGCGGGTATTCGGCGCCGGCATTTATACCGACGCTTTTTTTGTGGCCTTCAAGATACCCAACCTACTGCGCCGCCTGTTTGCCGAAGGCGCATTCTCGCAGGCGTTCGTGCCGGTATTGGCCGAGTATAAAAACCGTCGCGGCCACGATGAAACCCGTACCCTGGTCAACCACGTTGCTACGCTGCTCAGCATTGCGCTGTTCATCGTGACCGTGCTGGGCATTATTGCCGCGCCATGGGTGGTGTATATCAGCGCACCCGGATTCAGCGATGAACCAAGCAAGTTCGCGCTGACCATAGACCTGCTGCGCATTATTTTTCCTTACATCCTGTTTATTTCGCTGGTATCGCTGGCAGGTGGCGTGCTGAATACTTACAGCCGATTTTCGGTGCCGGCGTTGACTCCGGTCTGGCTCAATCTGTCTTTTATCGTCGCGGCATTATTTTTCGCCCCGTATTTCGACCCCCCGGTCATGGTGCTGGCCTGGGCTGTT
>Ga0196972_1000357_pt1 | contig 26610 bp, 19 predicted proteins | sample S1v_2013CmetaG_FD_148618 | JGI IMG/M metagenome (GOLD analysis project Ga0196972, IMG submission 148618) | Soil microbial communities from Anza Borrego desert, Southern California, United States - S1+v_20-13C | ecosystem: Environmental > Terrestrial > Soil > Desert | place: USA: California...
GGCAGGAAATTTTTCCCTGAATGCGGGCGGCACGTGGCCGGTAAACGCAGGAAGGATGGGTTTCATGCCTAATGCGCGTTGCCTGGCGAGTATCTTTTTCTGTAATTCCTCCTGGCGTTTCATGAAACTCTCAGGAAGCGGGCCGCCCCATCCATCAAGGTTTCCCATCCAGAACCAATTGAAATAGGCGGGCCCGCTGAAAAAGGTTTGAAGGTCAGTAGAAGAGAAACCAAGATCGCGGTATACTTTGCTCCAAATTGAATTTTGTCCCGTTATCGCCAATGGCATATTGATTCCTTTCAGCGCCATCCAGTCTATTTCTTTTTCCCACCGTTCCCAATTCCACCAGCTCATCGTATAATTAAACGTGCAATAGTTGAGGTAGTAGCGGTATTGATGCGGACTTTCAATACGCACTTTGCTTGTTACTGTCGGCAATTTTGCGGGAAGCGTGAGATTACTTCCATTCCATGATATATGGCAGTTGGCAAAGTTTTTAAGATAATGGTTTAATGCACTTGCAATAGAGACACCATTATTTCCGGCTAACCTGATTTTGTTTTCATTGCCTGAAACTTCAAAAACATCCCTGCCATCACTGCCTGCCGGGATCACGGCAATCTCGAACCCGGAATAATGTTCGGGCAGGATGCGCCTGAGTAATTTTCGAGATTCTGAAATTATCGCCTCGTCTTGTGCAAACATACAGAAAGGGACGAATGCGATAACAATCGTAACTATTGGTATTGCAAGCATAGAGGATAAAGAAGGCATCCGCTTAAATTTCAATTAACGATTGATATTTATTCCCAAACCTGTCAGTGACTGTCACTGCCACCAGTTTTGATTCTTTTGGAATGATGGCTTTAAAAAGATGTTTTGTTTTCTTGGGCTCCGCGAAACCCCGTGGCTTGGGCAGATCGGGGCCCAGTAGTGTGCTGTATGCTACCGGGTCAAAGCCTTCAAACTGTTCGAGGGCACCTTTATTTACGCCATCCACGATAAATTCACTTTTCCATGCGGGATCAGCATTGTAGATGTTTACGATGACCTGCCGGTGCGATTCATCGAAGTCAGAAACGTGGGTGCTAAACTGGTGATCGGCTTCCTTATCTGTAGACTGGTAGTACCAGCTTAATTCCGTTCCGTTCACCTTATAAACTCCGTAGCCACATGGCGTACCATCACCGCAAATCGGGCCGGTCCACCAGGCACCACAAACGGTACCATGATTGTGTTCGTATACATTGTCCTTTATCACGTTCACATTATAATGCGTGTGGCCTGACATGATGTGTACGTTCCTATCTTTAATTACTTCATAAAGCGCTTTGTTGTTTTTGACACCATTGTGTACGGGAATGTGCAGGCAAATGATCACCAGGTTTTCCTTTGGTACAAAGGCGAGGTCATTCTTCAACCATTCGAGTTGTTCGGTTGAAATGTATCCATCATACTCCCTGTCTTTTCCCAGGTATCTGACGTCATCGAGAATCACGTAGTGCGCCTTTCCGCGATTGAATGAATACCAGCTCGGGCCAAACACTTCATGAAAGGTGTCATCTGAAGTGTCATCACCTCCTTTGTTATAATCCATATCATGATTGCCCATGCACTGGAAGAAGGGAATGCCCATTTTTTCCACTGCTTTGCTGTAGTCGTGAAAAAGTTTCAATTCATCCCAAACAATATCGCCTACTGTAATGCCATGCATTAGTACACCCGCTCCGGAGGCTGCTACCAGCTTTTGAACATCTGGAACCGAACTGTTCATCATTTTTTCAACATCCTTCTGGTTTTTTACCTGTGGATCCGCCCAAATGATAAACTGGTGGGCATTATCGTCAGTATGTAGTTTGGTTAGGTTAAAATTGATGTTCTTCCTGAAGTTGAGGTCCTTTAATTTTCTATAGTGCCTTGCAATCCCTTTTTCTTCCGGGAATGAATAGCCTGACGGCGTGATTACAAAAATAAATTGAGCATTTTCCCTGGTTGGTATCTCGAATTTGCCCTCATCATTTGTAAGTACCACATCAAATCCATTACTCACTGCTACTTTTGCTATTCCTTTTCCGCCCGCGCGAACAAAGCCCTTTAATTTTTTTAGTTTGCCAGTTGATTGGTTGGCGAGTATGGATTGGCCGGCGAGTATCCCGCCTGTGAGCCAAAAGAGATTTTGAATGAATTGTCTCCGCTGCATGTTTGTAATTGGTAAATGCACCACCCCTGGGTTAACTAAGGTGGTGCATTATGTAATAATTCGGGGTTACAGTTTTTTATATACTGCAATGTCTTCTATGCACAGTCTTCCATTGAATACAGTTGCCGAGGATGAACCAAGCCCCAGTTTATGAATACGAAATCTTACATTTCCCGGAACATCAACCATGAAGGTGGCTTGCCTGGATCCGCGATCAGGCATATCCGTAATGTTTCCCGGAACGATCACCCAATTTGTGCCTCCATTGATGGAATACTCAAGTCGAAACGTGCTGGTAGGATCTGTATAATATTTACCATAAAAAACCGTAACCTTTGAAGCGCCCTCTGTTACGTCAAAGTTCATTTGAACATAAGCGCTGCTTGACAGATTCTGTTGCATTCTCACGCATTGCTTACCCGGCAGATTATATTTATCACGAATCAGTGTATTACCTAAGAGAGCCTGTTGCAACTTCCAGTTTCCCGTAGAGAGATCAATGTTATTCGCAATTGCCGTCATGTTATAACTGGCTTTCTCTGCCGCGTCTGGCATTTCAAAACCTTCAGGGAAGCCATCGTAAAGAGCTCCACTTACAAAAGCAACGTCAGTTGAATTTCTAAGCATTAGGGTCTTTTTTGCGCCTGTGGTATCATTCCCTGCATCATTCTGGTAACCAGCTATGGCTGTGAATTGTGCATTTACAGGTACTGCATCAGCAGCAAAGCCGGCCTCATTACGTGTGATTAAAGATGCTGATGAAGTATTATCATTCAGTATTCTTTCACCGGAAAAAGTAACGCCGGGAGCGTAATCTTGCACATCAGCATGCACGGAGACCAGGGTTGATTCATATTGATCAAACGCCGCATTTAGCATGGCAAGCGTAACCGGGCGAATAAAAACCGGGCGATTATCAGCGATTTTGGTAATGTTGGCCACATTTACGCCGCTTATTGTCATCTTGCCGTTTATGCGGCTGAGTTTTGCACCGATCAGGTTTATTAGCAATGAATCTCCCATAACAAAGGGAACATCTGTTGTGGCGCCAAGGTCAATCACAATGCCTCTTGTAATATCCCCAACCTGGTTGGCGCTTTCTGTTGTGCTCTGGATAACCAAGCGACCGGGTTGAATGTTTGCCGAGGCTTTATCTGAAATTACGGTGCCTGTTGTGAAGGTGGCACCACCGAGGTTATCAGCACCAAGTGCCACTTCCGCTCCATGATAAGCATCCCGCACAACGTAGAGAGCTGCTTTATCATTGGTGACTCCCTTGGCCGGATTGTCATATTCCTTCAGGCAGGAGATAAGAACTGCAGTTGAGCAGGCCAGCCAGATGAAGAGATTTATTTTTTTCATTTTATAATTTTGAATAGTTCAATAATGTTTATGCGCATTAATCCTTTTGCCACCATACTTTAATGTTTATTTCATCACCACCCATAGCTGCCACTGCGGCTTCGTAATTTGTCCTGTTCAGTGACTGAACGATGGTTGGATACTTGAGCCTTGCAGGCATTTCACCATTATTCTGCACACCGGGGCCAACCGGTAACACGGGATATCCTGTTCTTCTATGTTCAAACCATGACTGGAAGTCAGTAAAGAAGTAAGTGAAATATTTCTGCGTAATGATCCTTTCTATTTTTTGTTCTGTGGTCTCGAGATCATTCCACATGATCTCGGGTTTTGTAAGGTGCCCGGCAGGAAGGGCCAGGCCCCAGTAAGTGATGGCGTTGGTTACACCGTTATCATAGTACGTTTTGGGATTGCCATTGAAGAAACCTCTTGTGGCGGCTTCCGCAATCATGAACTGAACCTCGGCATAATTGAGAATGTTACCGAGAAGCGGTTCGTTTTTTAAAGCAGGCAGGTAAGCAGAAAGGCGCTCCGGCTGGTTGCCGGGAGCGTAACCACTGGGAATGCCTTCGTAATTACTTCCTACAGTAGTGGCCCATTTTGTGATGCGTGGATCGCCCCAGAGTATTAGTTTGTTTACGAAGAACTGCGTGAGTCCATTATCACCATTGAAATCATAATCGCGGTAGGTATTGAATGCTGAAACGAATGGCGGAGTAGTGGTGAATCTCAATACGGCTGATTCTGCATTGCTATTGATCAAAGGGTATTTGGCTGTATTGGTTTCCAGCATTTCTTTGATCTTCTGGTCAGCGTTCATTTCAGTTTTTTTCGAAACGCGCAGTAATAACCGCAGGTAAAGACTGTTCCCGAATTTTCTCCATTTTGCTACATCACCTGCAAACAAAGGATCGCGTGGTTTCAATGGATCAGGAATTGCATTGCCCAATGCCAGAAGATCATTTGCTTCCTCCAACCTAGCAAAAAGACTGTCATAAACAGTTTTTTGTGGATCAAACTTAGGCTGGTAAATGGTTTCATCTTTTCCCTTCAACGCTTCAGTGAAGGGTATATCACCATAGGTGTCAGTAAGTAAAGAGAATACCCATGCTTCCATGATCCTTGCTATTCCCATGTATGAATTGTAATAAGCCTGGCTACCCCTGAGAAACTCAGCTTTCTCATACATATCGCGGAAGTTAGTCAGTTGCAGGTACCAGTTACGCCACATGTAGTCAGATTCAGAAGGACGAATGATGTAGCGATGAATTTCATCAGAGTTGATCACTGTAACGTGCACCTGCATTAATTCATGTGACAATCGCAATGCACGCGTCTGGTTCCTTTGAACCACATCATAAATGGCAGACTCGAGCAATGACTCAGGCCTGACTGCCGGTAGGGTGTTGGGGTTTGTATTTGTTTCTTTGAAATCCTTGGTGCATGAATTCAGCATCAGGGCCGCAGAAACAATTAAGGCGCTGTTTATTATTTTTTGGAGTTTCATTGTAGTTTTTTTGATTGGTTAGAAGCCAAGGGTTAATGCAAGGCCGTAACTGCGGGTTGAAGGGAATTGGCCAATTTCGAAACCGGCATTAATCTCACCATTGTTGAGTGTTCCGAATTCAGGGTCAAATGAAGGCCACCTGGTAATGACCAACAGGTCGCGGCCATACACGCCCAATGATGCCCGCTGCAATCCCAGTTTCTTTATTTGCTTTGAAGTAAAAGTATAATCAAACCTTACTTCACGCAGTTTGATAAAGTCAGTGCTGAAGGTATTTCCTTCCACATTGTCTCTGTTGAAGTGTGCATCATAGTAGGCCTGAATGTTTGTTGTAACAATATCATTCTTCACATACTTTTGAGTGGCTTCATCCCAACGTACGCCTTCACCAATGATACCGTTGTATCTTCCCGGTAGTGTTTTTTCCAGTTTTCCTTCTTCAGAAAGCACCGCATGCGTGAGTGAGTAAGCCACTCCCCCAAACTGGCCGTCCATGAGAACGTTTAGTCGGAAATTTTTATACTTCAATTCGCTTCCCACGCTACCCTTCCAGTCAGGGTTCGTATTTCCAAGGTAGACTGTTGTTGCGGTTCTTGTTGGAAGCCCCTGTTCATTATAAATGATCTGGCCGTCAGGAGCTCTTTCATAGCCAATGCCGTAAAGATCGCCCATGCGTCCCCCGGGTCTTGCTTCAATGGAACCGCGATTAGCGGGTCCGGTTGACATTACATAGGTATCCGTTCCTTCTACTAATTCAACCACCCGGTTCCTGTTTGAATAATAGGTAGCGAATACATTCCAGGTAAATCCTGATTTTGTTTTGAATACAGTTCCATCTAATTGAATTTCGATTCCCTTGTTGCGAACAAGGCCTGCATTCTCCACGCTGGTTGCCCAACCAGATGAAGGGTCAATGGGAACCTGGAAAATGTCATTCCTTGTACTGTTGCGATAAACCGCAACATCAAGCCCGAGCCTGTTATTGAAGAAGCGGATATCAAGACCAGCCTCAATGCTCGTTGTCAACAATGCAAACAACTCGGGATTCGCGATAGAACTTGGATTTGTTTGTCCGCCGGGAAACAACGTAGGCGCATAGGTGTATGATGTTCTATAGGGACTGGCAGAGCCACTACCCACCCTGGCCCAGGAGCCTCTCAATTTGAGGAATGATATTTCTTTTGGAAGTGAAACTACTTCAGAAATGATGGCGCTTAGGTTTACAGAAGGATAAAAGAACCCGGTGTTGTCATCAGAATCAGGAGTTGCAAGTGTACTTGCCCAGTCCTGCCTGGCGGTGAGGTCAAGAAACAGGAAGTTGTCATAACTCGCCTGTGCCATACCATAAATACTGTTCACCCTGTATTCCGATCTGTATGGAAGCGCAATGATCTGGTTCTTGCTGTTAGCAAGCGTATAAATTCCGGGATAGATCAACTGATCAGCGCGCATTTCATCCCTGATATACCTGTTTAGCATGCGGCTTCCACCTGCTGAGATGGTAGCGCTGATCTTTGAGGTGAAATCTTTGTTGTATCGAACCAGGAAGTCAGAATTGATTTCCTGGGTAAAAATGTTTTGTGTTCTGAACATACCTTCTGCAAATTTCTGTGTACCCATGGGACGTTGTTGCGACCTTGCTTCAGAAGCGTAATCGAGTGCACTGCGGACCATGACGGAGAGTTCGTCAGTAATATTATATGTTGCAGTGATGTTGCCTATCACACCGTGACGGTTTGATTTATTCAGCATCTCATTTGCTATCAGGTATGGATTATCAAGCAGGCTGCTGAAGGGTCTTGTCTGGGCTATGTGTTCCTGGCCTGGTACCCAATAATCCTTGAACCAGTCAATGTTCATGTTAGGAGTCATGCCCCTGATGAAGTACATGATGGATTGGTTGTTGTAGCCCGTTGAAGGAAGGTTATCACTCACCTTGTTAGTATAATTTACTTTTGATGAGATCTGCAATTTGTCAGTTACTTTTTGTGATACTGAAAGTGCTACCGTATTTCTCTTGTAGCCGGTATTTGGAATGATCCAGGTATTATTGAGATTAGTGAGTGAAAGACGCGCCTGGGTTGATTTGTTTCCACCTTCAATGGTAATGGAGTTGGTAAAGGTCTTTGCCATTTCAAAGAAATCCTTACGTGCATTTTTGTAAGGCACCCATGGCGTTCTTGCTGTGCCTTTTGTTCGCGTTACAGGATCATACTGATAGTATGATTGACCATTGAAGGCTGGCCCCCACGCTGAGCTTGTACTCCGGGTGCTTGGACCATCTTCGGAATCATTATATGAATACCATCCGTGCTGTTGCGTTGCTCCCTGGCCAAATTCATATTGATAGTCAGGCCAGCGATTCACCGTTTCCAGGGTGATGTTTGAACTAAAGGTTACGCCAATGCCTTTTGTGACCTGCTTTCCTGATTTGGTGGTGATGATGATCGCCCCGTTAGCGCCTCTTGCACCGTATAATGCGGATGCGCCGGGCCCTTTCAGAACAGTTACACTTTCTATGTCATCAGGATTGATATCATTTAAACTGGTACCAAAGTCAACGGGAGATTCACCCTGCAGGTAGGAGCTGCTACCAGTTCCTGTCATCTGTCCACTACTTCCACTGATGATCACGCCATCTAAAACGATGAGCGCTTCACTATTCCCATTCAATGAATTTTCTCCGCGAAGAATGATCTTATTCGTACCGGAAGGTCCGCCACCTGACTTGATGAGGTTTATGCCAGCTACCTTTCCTGTGAGGGCATTTGTCCAGTTGTTTGAAAGTGCCTCCGTGAGTTCTTCTCCTTTCAGTTTTGAAACGGAGTAACCGAGCGCCTTTTCATCTCTCCTGATACCGAGTGCCGTAACCACTACGCCTTCCATTTCAGTAGCTGCACTGGTGAGATCAAAGTTGATGATGGTTTGATTTCCTATTCTCTTTTCAACAGGACTAAACCCTACAGCCGAAACAACCAGGGTTTGATTTTCATTTGCCCTGATGGTGAAGGAGCCTTTATCATCAGTGGTAGTGCCCGTAGAGGTTCCTTTCACCTGCACGGTAGCACGCACCAGGGGAGAGGCGTCTCCCGAGTTTTTCACTGTGCCTGTGATGGTTTTTTCCTGCGCCCTGCTTTGAAAGGCGCAACAAAGAAAAATTACCATCAACACGAGCTTGCATGGAGCAGCATTTGATAGCGATCTCATAAGTGTTGTATTATTGATGTTGAATTAAATGACATAGTAATCGTTATTTCCGTGATACTATTCTGATTTCATTTAGGGTTGCAAAGAAATGACAGAACAAATCACTCATCATCATGGCCAGGTTACCGAATGATTAATTTATCTCCACCCTGATTTTTTTATTTTAATATGTATTGTTCCGTCAATTGATTGAATTGTTTCAACTGATCATCTATCCATTCATGGTCTTTGTTCATTAATTGCGCCATGATCTGTGCTACCTGGGGCGCTATTCGCCTGGACTCTTTTGCATTTAAGAGCAGGGCGCGGGTTCTTCTTGACAATACATCTTCCACCGTTCTTGCCATTTCATGTTGAACCGCCCATGCCACTTGCGTTTTATGAATGAAGAGTTCCTCGCTTAGCCAGGTATTAGCAGTTCCATTCATTTGAGAGCGCAAAAAACCAGCGTCGCTTCCATAGAAATAAAAAGGATCCTTCCAATCTATATTATTTGCATAGCCGTGTACCGCCAGTGAAGCGGTAGTTGTTTTCCGGTGTTCCCAACCCAGGTCTTTTTCTATTCGGTCAACCATGTCTTCACCCATTTTGCGATAGGTGGTCCACTTTCCTCCGAGTATGGTAAACAGCTTGCCGGGTGATACAATTATTTTATGGCTACGGGAAATCTCCTTTGTTTTTTGCTGGCCTTTTTGAGGAGCCGCGAGGGGCCGAAGCCCGGCGAACACACTTAAAACATCTGCGCGTGTAGGCGGAACGCTGAAATAAGCGGTTGCAGTTTCTAGAATGAAGGCTATTTCCTTTTCCAATGCCTGCGGCTCGAGCGAAGCATGGTCAACTGGCGTGTCAGTAGTGCCCACCACCACTTTGTCATGCCATGGTACGGCAAACAATACGCGACCATCGCTTGTTTCGGGGATCATTAAGGCGTGATCTGAAGGGTAGAATTTCTTGTCGAGCACGAGGTGTACGCCCTGGCTTACGCAAATGCTTTTTGCTTTGCCCGGCGATTCCATTTGCAAAATATCATCAACAAAAACGCCCGTTGCATTGATCACGGCACGAGCGTTGAATTGGAAGGCTTCACCTGATTCAATATCTGTTGTGATTATACCAGAAACCTTATTGTCAGCATTTTTCAGCAGGCCGGTTACTTTGAGATAATTGATGGCATCGCCACCATTTTCCCAAATACTTTGCACGAGGTTGATGGCAAGACGTGAATCATCAAATTGCCCATCATGATACAGAACGCCGCCTTTCAGGCCTTTTGATTTAATGCCGGGTAGTTTTTCGAGAACTTTTTTTCTTGAAATAAAAACAGAATCGCCGAGACCGAGTTTACCGGCAATCCAGTCATAAAGTTTCAAACCGATAGTGTATTTCAGGCTGTCCCATACATTATATACCGGTACGATGAACGTTTGGTCTTTTACCAGGTGTGGGGCATTGCGATGCAGCAGTCCACGTTCGATGCTGGCTTCGCGAACGAGGCGAACGTTTCCCTGGGCCAGATAGCGAACGCCGCCATGTACTAATTTGGTAGAGCGGCTGGAAGTTCCTTTGGCAAAATCGGCCTGTTCAACTAATAAAGTTTTATATCCTCGTGAAACGGCATCAAGCGCGATGCCGAGGCCGGTGGCTCCCCCACCAATCACGATAATATCCCAATCGGTTTGCGATTCCGTTATCTTTTTGAGATAATCTTCTCTTTTTATGGGTGAGGTTGCGGGTTTCAAGGCTCTCATTCAGTTAGTGTTTCAAAAGGTTTCATTTACGGAAGTATCGAAACTAAAGAATAATAAAACGAAAGTTATATTTTATTTTTGTTACCAAAAGGGAACTAATCGAAATTATTTTTTATTCCCTACCTTTCGCTCGATTGCGATTTGTGGCTGAGCGATGGCGTTATCTTTTTGAATTTCAAATACATCTGGCTAAATTGATGAAGAAGCGTACAAAACAAAATGGAATGAGCAGTCTCACGGAAAGGCATCAGCATATTCTTTCCCGGCTTAAGGCGGAAGGGATGGTGAAGGTTATTGACTTATGCAATGATCTTAATGTGTCATCTGTTACCATTCGAAAGGACCTGAAACTATTGGAGGATAAGAATCTATTGTTTCGCACACATGGGGGAGGAACGTTAACCAATCCCTATACGAGTGACCGGCCGGTGAATGAGAAGGAAAAGATCAGGGCTGATGAGAAAATGAATATTGGTTCGGAGGCAGCGGCGTTAATTGAGCCGAATGATTGTGTCATTATTGCATCAGGCACTACGGTACTTTCTTTGGCCAGAAACATTCAGCCCAAAGGAAATCTTACGGTGATCACGGCGGCGCTTAACGTTGCTTCGGAATTAGTTCACCGCCCTGAAATTGAAGTGTTGTTGTTAGGCGGCATACTGCGCAAGAGTTCAACATCCGTAACCGGTCCATATGCAGAAAAGATCCTGGAAGATTTTTCATGCAGTAAATTATTCCTGGGAGTGGATGGAATTGATATAGAATTTGGACTGACTACAACAAACGTGATGGAAGCGCAACTGAACAGGAAGATGATAAAGGCTGCGCAAAAGACGATTGTGCTGGCTGACTCGAGCAAATTCGGCAAACGGGGTTTTGGTCGTATTTGCGGACTGGAAGATGTGGAGCAGGTAATTACCGATAAAGGTGTGTCAGATCATATTGTAGAAGTGTTGCGGGGGATGGGGATTGAGGTGACGATTTGTAGCGTTTAGACAGATCAGTTGTCAGTTGTCAGCGGAACCTGAATATTGAAGCAACCGTCCTAATTCCAAATTCCAAATTTGTTTTCAGTTGTCAGATGTCGGTTGTCAGTTGTCAGCGGAACCTGAATATTGAACCCAAATCATGCAATAGAAAAATAGTTCAGGAATGGAATTTTGGAATCGGCAAACTGGGAGATGCTAAATATTCAGGGAAACCGAAGTTTGATATAGGAGCGGCCAACCTCAACAATTTAGCAACCGCCTAATTCCAAACGAGAGAATGTTAATAGTTATTAAACGTTTAACGACCTCGTAGGGCTTCGCCGAAGCCGCAAATTTTTACGCCCCACCCCCACCCACCTGCTCGCCAGTCCCCCTTGCGACCTTCGTCGCCGGGCAACAGGTTTGGGCTGATGCCCATCAACCTGTTTTATATTTTAACAAGATAAAGGTACAATCGCCGGAAAGTGAAACAAGGGGAAAAACACAATAGTTAAAAGTTTTTTCCTCGCGGTTAAACGGGGAAAAAACATATCTGATGTTTATTTGGGGGTGGTCTTTGGTACGAGCTGCCTGGCTGACAAGCTGACTAGCTGACAAGGTGATAAAAACAAATTGGACAAAAGTTATCAGAAATCTGACAGCTAACATCGATCATCGATGAACGAACAACGGTCTCTGACATCGATCAACGATCAACGCTATTGTTTCGTATTTCTATCGCAGGATTTGTGTGGAAGCAACCGTCCAAATTCCAAATTTCCAATCCTTTCCCAACTCGGCCTGTCAGCTCCTTCCTCTATCCTGAGCCCATCAAAAACTCAACCTAAAACTTCCAAACACGCCAAACTTATCGGTTCTGCCTGCTTTGGAGATTTCATGGGGTAGAAGTCTCCAGACGAGATCAATGCGAAGCACGCGGAAGATATTATCGATGCCGGTACCGAGCTCGAGATAGGTTTTTCCATCGAGGGTTTGGAATTGGGTACCTTGATTAAAATTCAATGCATTGTTTTCCGGTGAGAGGCTGCCCCAAAGCGTTTTGGCGGTCCAGAACTGGCGGAACTTTAATTTAGGGAAAAGTCTAAAGATGCCATTTCCAATGTTGTGCTCGAAATTGATGCCCGCATAGCGATCATGAATGAACTCGAAACGATTCATCATGTTAAACGCAAACTTATTGTAATAATACATTTCATTGCCGGGTGCAATATCAAGCATTACATAAGGCAATACTCCGAACGTTTTGCCACCATAAACCTGGAAGGAGATATTTCCCAACGGTGGTATCCTGATATGGTCAGATATGCTGGCTGATAGTTTTGTGTAATTATAACTACTCCTGAATATCCCGGAAACACCTTTAGTGAGATTCAACTCGATAATGGGGTAGGGACTTCCGAGACTCGAACGAAAGAATTGGTTTTCCAGGAATTTTTCAAGATATGCGAATCTTAATCTAATTGAAAATTCGGCGGTTGTTAATGGTTCTCCTTTTAAAACGGGGAAAGAATCTTTAGCTGGCAGATTCATCAAGGGTGTAAACCCCTTATGAGTAAAGGCAACAAGGGTAGAAAATCCTGAGCGTGTTTCATTGAAGAATTCAAACCGTTTCTCTTTTACTTTCAGGAATTTGAGAGGTATGTTTTGTTTCCTCACGGCGAGAGCGAAGATATTGTCCTGCGTTACTTCTCCATAGTATTGTTGGCCAAAGTCGAGATCGTTTGTGTAGGAACCATAAAGATATAACCGGGGATGTTTTTTGGGCAGGTAGAAAAGCTCTGCTTTGCCTTTTAATTTTTTGTCTTTGAAGCCATAAGCGAGATAACCATGCCACCACCATTTCTTAGCGAAATGTTTATTTGTTCCAACATCAAAACGTGTACGGAATCCTTCCCGGCTATTTGAAGTGATCCAGTTGTACCATGGCCCCAGTTGAAAATTGCCAACGTTCAGGTAGCCGGTGGCTATGAAGTTAATGCGGTTGGTAAATTTCTGGAACACCGGGGCATTAAGAAGGGTATCGATCATGCGAATGATATTTTTCTCCGCGAGGCTGAGTTCTTCATGCCTGGAGTTTTCCCAATAAGCAGGATCCTTTTCTGCTGCACCTTCGACGGTAATGATCTCTTCCAGTTTTTTATTTTTATCTAGTTCCCTGATCACTGATTCATCATTCACAATAACGTTTCGATATGTGGTGGTTTTTCTTCCAATCACTCCGGGTTTTCGTTTGCCAATGGGTGATATATCCGCCACAAATTTATCTTTCGAAAGAAACCAGGTGCTATCGTTGATCAGTGTGTACTCCTGTATCAGGCTAAGTGTTCGAAGAAAATTAATATTCGCATCTTCTCCCAACCGGAGATTCATTTTTTGAATGGCAAACGTACCGGCATGCACCCAACAGTCGCCCTCGAACGTATTGGTTCCTGCTCTGCGCGGTGTGAATACAAGTCGGTAAAACCTGCTGTTTCCCATTTGCTGGGTATCAGTGACGTTATAATCATAATAAAGGTCTCCATTATCACTCGCCGGGCTCACAAATTGTTTGTCGAAAACATTGATGAAATTATTGTAAACATTCACTACCTGGTCCATGCCGCCAAGAAATTTAATCACCGTTTCATTTCGGATGCCATTGGTGTTGGCCGCTTTTATGATTTCCCTTCTGCGGAGCGGTTTCTTTTGATAATAATAATCAGACAGTGCTTCTGTGAGATAAGTGGGTAAATATTTTACACCATCTGAGGAATCAATATTCTGCCTGATGATCTCTCCGGCAGGCCGAAAAGCCTTCATGTTGCCAATTCGGCTGAAATTCAGGTTTTTGATATCCAGCTCGAGCTTATTGTATAATTCATATGAAAAATTGTCAAAGCGGTACCGGTCATTTTTTGATTTGTTCTGTACCATTTTTCTCCAAACAAGAAGTCCCTTATTGACTTTTACTTTTATCCTGACGCCTTCATTGTATGTTCCCCTTTCCAGTAATACGGTAAGGATGGCAGAATCATTCTCGCGGTTAATTATCAGGAACTGCGGTTGATAACCCACGCAGGTAATTTCGAGGGAATCAGAAGGCCATTCATTGGATGACAATGTAAACCGGCCGGCAGAGTCTGTAAGCGTACCAATCGTTGACCCTGGAAAGCGGATGGATGCAAAACCTACCCCTTCTTCACTGTGAGAATCTTTCACCTGGCCTAAAAGTATTTTTTCCTGTGACGATACAGGTATGACGAAGCTGAGGGTAAATAGGAAAAAGGTGAGGGTTCTGGTGAATTTCATCGGACAGGGAAAAAGCAAATCTACGGCCAGTATTTGGATTGAGGCAAACTGGCAGAAAAAAGAGGAAGGATTTGGAAATCCGCAAATTACTTTCTTACTTTGTATTTCAAAGTGCTTTTTTATGAGCGAAAAATTTGAACACGTCGAATCAATCAGGGAGGTCAGGGATATTCGGGCGATGATGGAGCGGTCAAGCCGGTTTATTTCCCTGAGTGGAATGAGCGGCGTATCAGCCGGGATAGTTGCCCTGGCGGGTGCTGCCATTGCGCGCTATGTATTCTTTGCAGACTATTACCAGGAGTATGATACGCGCGGCTATTTTGCCGGTCCTGATTTCGCCATGTTAAAATGGAAATTGATCTTGCTGGCGGGAGCTGTATTTGCAGCAGCCTTTGTGTTGGCGTTTTATTTCACCTGGAGAAAGTCGAGCCGGTTGGGAGTTTCATTATGGAATCCAACCTCCCGCCGTTTGTTTTGGAACATGGCGATTCCGTTGGTAGCGGGTGGACTCTTTGTATTGGGGATGTTGCAGCATAATGACTGGAAATTTGTGGCCCCGGCCTGCCTGGTGTTTTATGGACTTGCGCTGGTGAATGCGAGTAAGTTCACCCTTACTGACATCAGGTACCTGGGATATTGTGAAATCCTACTTGGCCTTTTCAATTTATTATGGATTGGTTATGGTCTCTACTTTTGGGCATTAGGTTTCGGCGTCTTGCATATTGTATATGGTATTGTAATGTGGTGGAAGTATGAACGTGTGATCCAGGAATAAAGAAAGGAGTATTATGAAGAATCCAATCATAGGGCTAAATAAAGTATTTGACAACAGGGTGCGACTGGGTGTGATGAGCATCCTGGTGGTGAATGAGGAGATGAGTTTCAATGATCTCAAGCAGATGCTGGAGGTAACAGATGGGAATCTTGCCACTCACCTGGTGAGCCTTGAAGAAAATGGATACATCAAGGTGCACAAGGGGTTTATTGGCAGAAAGACAAATACAACCTATTCCGTCACCAAAAGTGGTGAAAAGGCATTCTCCGATCACATAACGGCTCTTGAAAACATGATAAAAGGGGTAAAGTAATTTTTTTTTGTACTTATACTTTGAAATACAAAGCACTTTTAAAATGAAAACAAAATTAACTTCTATTCGGCGCTGGATGATTTTTTTTATGGTCAGCCTTTTCTTTAGTGGCCTTACCGCTATTCCGCTTGAGGCGGAACTGTCATTCCTGACCAAATGTTTTCCCATTGGCACAGCCTTGGGAAATTGGCTCGACAGGGTGTATTTGGCGCTGGTGGAGATCAACGGTAAGCATCCGTTCATAGCATATGGTTTTGACTGGCTTGCGTTTGCGCACTTCATACTTGCAATATTATTTATTGGTCCGTACAGGGAGCCGGTAAAGAACAAATGGGTGATCGAGTTTGGAATGATCGCCTGTATTCTGGTGATACCCTTCGCATTTATAGCTGGTAATTACAGGGGAATACCCATGGGATGGATACTAATTGACTGTTCATTTGGTGTGATAGGATTATTTCCATTGGCCATCTGCCTGAATAAAATAAAGCAATTGGAAAAAGAGGAAAAGCGGATCGAAAGATTGGAGCATGCGTTACCCACAATATTTGCTTAGGAGGATGAATACCAAAAAGACAAAATTTTTCTTAACCAAATTGACTTTTTCGAATGATAAACAGCAGAAATGAGAATGCCCCTGGTAATGATGGATTGCTAAAGCCATTTACTCTGGCGGCCCGAATAGCAAGTATTCGCTTTGCTTTTAATGGCCTGCGGAGGTTCTTCAGGGAGGAGCATAATGCATGGGTCCATTTGTTGGCAACCCTGGTAGTGGTTTTCCTGGCATGGTGGCTTGAGGCAACGAGGCTCGAGTGCATTGCTCTTGCTATATGTACGGGCATGGTCTGGATGGCGGAAATTTTCAACACCTCCATTGAGAGGATCATGGATCATCTATCGCCAGGTCGCAGTAATAAGGTGAAATATATAAAAGACCTGGCAGCAGCAGCGGTATTAGTTGCTTCTATCGTTTCGGCGGTAAGCGCGTTCATCATTTTCATCCCGAAATTTTTTTGATATGAAGAGAGAAAGCAGATACAACCACGTCACGGTAAGTCTTCACCAGTCATTGTTATTGTTTTGTGCATTCAGTTGCCTGTTGTGTATGGTGAGGGTAGTAATGACGGGAGAGCGCAGTTTCCTGTTTATGATCTGGAACCTGGCACTTGCATTTGTGCCGTATGCAATCAGTGGATATTTGACGGAAAGCGGCAGAGTTTTAAGTAAGATGAAATCAGTGATGCTGATTGCAGGCTGGTTATTGTTTGTGCCTAATTCCTTTTACCTGTTAACTGATCTTTTTCATCTTTCAAAGTTTGGCGATGTACCGCAATGGTTTGATCTATTGCTGCTGCTTTCCTTTGCCCTTAGTGGCATGCTGCTTGGGATCGTTTCCTTAAGAAGGGTGGAAGTGTACGTTGAGAAGTGGAGAGGGAGTAGTTTCACCATTCCTTTCGTCATAGGGGTAATGTTCCTTAATGCTCTGGGCGTTTACCTGGGCCGGTACCTCCGGTTTAACAGCTGGGATGTTTTCATGCAACCGGTTTCATTGTTCCAGGAGTTGGCCCATCTCATATTAAACCCGCTTGACAATGCATTGGAGTGGGGAATGGTTTGCTCCTACACTGCATTTATGGCATTGACATATCTCACTATCCGGAAACTCGCAGAAAGTTTTTATTCATCCGCAAAAAAACAATCATCATAATGGAAGCAGAAACAATTGCCACCAATTTGTGGCAGAAAAGTAAATTACTCATAAAGGGACTCTTGATTGCAGGGCTGGTACTTGTTTTAATGATCCCCTCTTATTTTGTACAAAACCTGATAAGCGAGCGCGAGGCCAGGCAGCGGGAAGCTTTTAGTGAAGTGAGTGGCAAATGGGCAGGAGAACAGCGGCTGACGGGGCCAATGCTTGTGTTGCCATACCGGGAGGATGTGGTAACGGCAAAGGGAAATGGTTATGTAAAGAAGTTCGCGTATGTGCTGCCTGAAAAATTATTTATTACTTCAAACGTCACTCCGCAGAAAAAGTACCGTGGTATTTATGAAGTGCTTCTTTACGCAGGTTCAAATAAGATTAGTGGAAAGTTTGGACAGATACCATTCCACGTTCTCAAACTTGATCCTTCACTGGTGTTATGGGAGGAGGCATTTGTTTCATTTGGACTTTCAGATGCAAAAGGATTGAAAGAAGAAATTGTATTAACCTGGAATGACTCAACCGTTGTCTTAAATCCTTCTTCGGCCCCTGAAGGTTTGATGAAGGACGGATTTGCAGCCATGGTTCCTGTTTCTGCGGATAAGGAATTCAATTTTTCAACCACGGTAAACATTAATGGGTCTTCGAAATTGTTGTTTACACCGGTAGGCAAAGAGACAAATGTGAGCCTGTCGAGTTCATGGCCTGATCCAAGCTTTATAGGTGGCCAATTACCGGAGCACGAGATCACTGATACGGGGTTCGTGGCCAACTGGAAGAATTTTGCCCATACCCGTAATTTTCCTCAGGCCTGGAAGGATCAAAGCTATAATTTGGAGGAGGCAGCATTTGGCGCCGATCTTATAATCCCGGTTAACGGTTACCAGAAGACGATGCGTTCAGTGAAGTATGCATTTCTTTGTATCATTCTCACATTTGCCGCGTTCTTCATAATTGAGACAGTTAATAAGAAATCGGTCCATCCCTTCCAGTATGCATTGATTGGGCTGGCATTGATACTTTTCTATACATTGCTTCTCTCATTCTCCGAATATATTGGATTTAACATGGCATACGTTGTAGCTTCAGTAGCTACGGTGGGGCTCATTGCATGGTTCGTGAAAGATCTATTGAAATCGTCGCGGCTAAGTACACTTCTTTCAACCGTGCTTGTACTACTCTATGCCTATATATTTACCATTTTACAATTGCAGGACTATTCACTCTTGTTAGGAAGCATTGGTTTGTTCCTGGCGCTGGGAGTGATAATGCATTTCTCAAAAAAAATATCATTTTAATAAGTCAATTAGACAATTAGTCAATTGGTCAATTGGTTCAGGGTATTCAGGGCTTCCCGTTGACGGGTTGTTTGGGGTTGATTAATTAATCAAATTAGCTTATGGAGTTTCAACACTGGGAGGAACATTTTCGATTGAATCGACACCATTTCTCAGATATCGACTGGAATAGGCATGATTATCTGAGTGCTAAGGAACGAAAGGTGATCTGTTCATCCTTGCGGCAATTTCAGCGAGGTGAACACTCTGAAGGGAAACATTTGTTTGAATTTGCAAAGAGTTTTCCTGATCCCGCTTATTTGCGGAGCATCGTTCTTTTTATTAAAGAAGAGCAGACGCATGCGAGAGTATTGAGTTTATTCATGGAAAAGAATCGCATCCCGAAGCTGGAATCGCATTGGGTGGATAATGTTTTTCGATGGTTGAGAAGTTTAGGTTCTTTGAGAAATTCTGTTCAGGTCCTTTTAACGGCTGAGATTATTGCGAAAGTCTATTACCAGGCGCTTGCGCATGCCACCAATTCCAATTTGCTTCAACAGCTATGCAGGCAAATTGTAAAAGATGAACTCAGCCACATTGAGTTTCAATGCAGCACACTGAATATCATGAATAATGCAACCCCTGAATTTTCAAAAAAGCTAAACCACTTTATCCATTTTGTCCTCATGTTTGGAACCACAGCAATTGTGTGGGTTTATCATCGCCGCGTGCTGTCAAGAGGTGGTTTTGGTATCAGGAGATTTTTTAATGCTGTATTCGGGGAATTTTGGCTTGTACGAAAGAAGATAAAATCAATTAGCCAATTAGTCAATGAGGTCACCTCTTGATTCAGGTTCTCACCATTGGCTCATTGACTAATTGGCTAATTGTCTAATCAAAAATCAAATCCCATCGCAAAATACCACATTGGTTTGCCGCGAAAGAAGCCGTTCATTTCCCATGCAGCATCAACACGAAGGAAGTAACCGAGTAGTGTACTTCTTGCGCCGAAGCCGTAGCCGCCTGCAAAGGGCCCGATACCGCCTGCCTTGAGTAGTACGGTTACCGGTGGTTGGCCGTACACCACAGACGGTCTTTCGATGGCATCGAATGCGCCGTTCCAGGCGGCTCCCAGGTCAAAGAACTGAACAATCTGGAAGTTTCTGAGAAATGCGTTATTGATGGGTTTGTTAAAGAATGTAGAGAATACGGGTACGCGAATTTCACTATTGATCACTACGGCGTTGTTACCATTAGAGATATTCTGTTTGAAGCCACGCAGGTTTACTGCCAGTGATTGATATGCATAATCATTGTCAGGGTCGGGCGTGTTACTATTATTAAATTTAGGAGAGATCCAGTTGTCAACTCCACCCAGGTAGTAGATTACTTTTTGATTTCCCCATGAAAAATCACCCGCCCCGCGAACTGCCCAAATCACATTACGGTAAATGGGCAGGTAGTGCCTTGCATCGAATCCGGCATTAAACAGGAATTTTCCTTCCGTGTCACCAACATCACTCAACTGGGTGAACCAATCCACGAAGATCTTGTATCGTAACCCATGCCAGATGTTACTTACGGGATTCAGCGTGTTATCATGCACATATTCCACGCTTACCTGACCATAAGTAGTTTTGATATCTTCAATGCCCAGCGTGAACCTGTCATGTGAATTAACTACGATCTTATCGAACCGTGGTCCAAGAGTTGCCCGAAGGCTACGTACCCGGTCAAACGGATACTTCAACCTCGCGAGATAATAATTGCTGAATTGCTTACCGGTGTATTGAGGGAAGTCGCTAAACCCTATCTGCGCACTGCTGCGGTAATAGGTAATACCCCAGTCAAGGCGTTTGCGCAGATTGTAAAATTCAAAAAGCACGTCATTATCGCGCAGGTTGGGTGCAATGCGAATGCCGCCACTGAATTTCACGTCTTCCATCAGGTCAGAAGTTCCCATGCGAATGAGCCCATTGAAGTCATTGCCATTGGAAAGTTGAATGGGTCCCGTTCCCCCTGCATATGGCTGGAATTTGTTTACCGCCAGTACTGAATTATTAAATCCGGTTACGAGGTAGTCTACAAAGAATTTAGGCGGCCGATATTCATACAGCTTCGCTTTTTGAATAACGGAAGTCTTTATTATTTCTGTGCTTTCCACCACCTGACCTACTTTACTTGCGGTGTCAGGTTTTTCATCCTGGAATTCATTCAGGAAGAAATCATCCTGCTTGCCCGCAGTATCAGAAGCTTCTTCTTCCTGTTGCTCTATTAGCCGCGCGGTTTTTCTTCTGTCCTCGTCAATCACCTGCTTCATATATTCTGTGGGCCTGGCGGAAATATTTCGCCTGCGTAAAGTATTTTCATCCACTCTCAGGCGATAGAGTAGTTTGACATCGCCGAGCCGTACCACTTCACTCACCTGTTGGTTGTCACCAGCCGTCCTGGTTTCCAACAGGCTGCTTTGGTAATTCGTTAATGGGAAAACATAGGAAGAATCATTGGTGATGGAGACGAATCCCACTGAATCTATATCGTTCTTATCCCATTCTCTTAATACACTATCAACTTCAGCTGGAGGGGGATTGCGCAGAACTTCGTCTCCTATAAAGACGAGTGTGTCAAGCCCGGCGCGTTCCGTTCTAAAGAACCCGGCATACCGGTTATTGACTCCATTTTCATCACTCACGAATGTGAAATGCGATGTGTTATATTGAGAAGGAAAACGAGCGTTTCCATAACGCAGGGCGGTGAGTTGGGAAATTTGTTTAAAATCAGACTGGTTCCAATTATCTACAAGGAATATATTAAAGCGACTGGTAGGAATGGAATCATCGCTCGTGGCTGCGTTGGCTGAAGGCCTGTTGCTTGAAAAAATGATACCTGTCTTATTGGGAAACGCCACGAATGAGGGGTCAAGGTCATCATAAACATCATTCGTGATCTGGTCGAAACTTTGTTTGTCTATTTTATAAACGAAGATGTCAGTTTGACCACTCCTCACGCCACTGATCAATAGCGTATTGGCGTCAAGCATATATTTCATGTCCTGCACCTGGTCAAACATGGGCAGTTCCTGTTTCACCGTCTTGATCCTGTTTACCAGGTCATAAACAAACAATTTCAGTTTGCCTTCTTCGCTATAAAGGACGGCGAGCCGGGTTCCTTTCCCGTCCCAGGCAAGAATGGGATAGTTGGGATTGATCTCATCTCCCCTTGATCGTACACCATATTTGAGAAGGACTTTGCGATTCACAAAGTTTTCCATCAGTACAACGGAATATTTTCCCTGGTGAAATTCCACTACGGCATAAGTAAAGCTGCGGGGAATGGGATTCGCATTAAAGCGGATGAAATCTTTTTTGCCGATTGTTTCGCTGATAGAAAGCTGGCCTTTTGGTGTATTTCTTCTACCGCGAAGGTCTTTATAATACGCCTGCGGAACCTCCACCATGAAGTCGCGAAGAAGTTCTTTAAACTTTTTCTTTGTTACTTTTTGCGAAGCGCCATTAAGATTTCGATATATACGTGAGAGATATAGAAAATAGGTGGTCTTGCTTTTACCATATTTATCGGCAATGTATTTCCAGAAAGAGTGCCCGGCAAGGTTGGGTTTCTCGAATGCGAATTGATAAAAGTTGTTGTATTTGCCTGAAAGCATGATGCCGCGCAATTGATCATCCAGTGCGGGGCTCCAGTTTTCAGCAGCGTATTCAATGTAACCATCAGTCAGCCATTTAGGAAGGTCGAGTAGCGCCTGGTTGGCGGCAAACTCACCCAGGTCATCTCCAAACAGGATGTTTTCAACCAATACCGTAGCGATGCCCTGGCGGATCTGCCGGCGAAGGTTGTCATGGTTTCCATCGAAGAAAACCAGCATCTTGTTATTGACAAGTTTGGTGGTACCGCCGCTATTCTGCCAGTCAATGCCCAATCCAATATTGGATTGTTGCATTTCATCGAAATTATTATAGACGACAATGTTTGTACGGCGCTGCAGACCGTATTCTACAAACTCTTCAATGCCCGGCAATTCATTTTCTGCAATCTGGGCCACGTATTTACCAAGACCAAGACCATCCTGGCTGAAATAAGTGTTGAAGTTTTCTGTCTGGTAATATTTCCAACTGAATTTTTGATATTGAACCCGGTTTTTCCCGAATTCCACAGAGTTCACCTGCGCCTTTGTGTTGAATGATATGAACATGCAAAGGCAGGCAATCAGGCTTGAAAGTTGCTTCATAAATAATCGTACTGTTTCTAATACTTACTAATTAATCGTTCCAGTTATCCTCAATGTTGCCGGTAGTGGTATTATTCGATAAAAATGGTAGCGCAATCCTCTTCAAATTACGATGAATCGGACAATGAGGATGTATCTTTATTTCCTCAGCTTCCATTCCTGTTCGGATTTAAAAGTACAAAAAACCGTCCATGTTAAGCGTCAAGTCATTCATATTTAACCCGGTGCAGGAGAATTCGTATATCCTGTATAACGAAAAAGGGGAGTGCTGCATTATAGACCCGGGCTGTTATTTTGAAGAAGAAAGAAAAGAGTTAAAAAACGCGGTTGAGTCAGCCAGTTTGCGGCCCGTTTTGTTGCTAAACACGCATTGCCACCTTGACCATGTGTTTGGAAACCGGTTTGTGAGCGAGACCTGGGGTTTGGAACTGCACATTCACCCAAAGGAGAAACCGGTCCTGGATTTTGCCCCTGAATCAGGAAGAATGTGGCAGTTACCATTTGACCAGTACGAGGGTCCCCTGCATTTTTTAAAGGAAGGTACCAGTATCAAACTGGGAAGCGATGAACTGCGTGTTCTGTTTACTCCGGGCCACTCGCCGGGTAGCGTATCGTTTTATGATGAGCGGGGAGGTTTTGTGATAGCAGGCGATGTATTATTTGAAGGCAGTATTGGCAGGACTGATCTGCCGGGCGGAGATTTTGATACGCTGGCAAATAGCATCAGGACTGAGCTCTATACCTTGCCGGAATCTACGATTGTGTACCCGGGCCATGGGCCGGCTACGAGCGTGGGAAGGGAGATGGTGGGGAATGCGTTTGTCAGGAGTAGAAATGACTGAAGTATAGCCAGAGTCCAACTGATGAGCTGAAAAGCTTGCCAGCTGACAAGGATGAAAATTCATTCATTTGTAATGAAACAGGTTAGTGTCTTTTTCATAGAGAGTCGCCTAATTATGCTTGGAGGTGTATTTAGCCGGCTAACAGCTTTGCAGCTAGTCAGCTTTTCAGCTCGTCATTATATGAATCAAGGAAATTAAAGCCTTTTACCCTTCATGGCCTCCAATACCTGCAATTGTGCCTCAATTTCCTTTTGCTGCGCTTCCTGGTCTTTAGCATTTTCTTCCAGGTCAGATTGGAGGTTTTTGATCTTCTTCTCCAGTGAGGCTTTTTCTTCTTCCAGGGTTTTGAGTTTCTTTTGTGCTTTTTCCACCTGTTTTTCCTGGGCCCTGATCTCGAGATCAAGATTGTAGGCTTCTACTTCGGGCGATAATTTATTAAGGAAGGTCTTTACATTGCTATTTACGAGCGCATCGGTACGCTCAATTATGTTTTCTTCACCGCGGTTCATGAGGAGGTATACAATCGATTCGTCCTTTTCCTTCCTGCTTTTTCTTTCCACTTTTATCATGTAATCGGCGGGTTCGGCACTGATCTCTTTAATGATGGCATTCTTGTAAACAAGAAATCCTTTGGATTCCTTCTTTTTATAACCGAGCCTTTCCAACTTATGTACAATAGCTTCTTCCACCACGGATGGTGCAAAAGGAAACTCGATCACCATCGCCTTTTGATCCTTTTTCTGGAATTCGATGGAACCTTCAAATGATTGGGAAAATCCGGCCATAGACAGGAAGAGGAAAAACAGGAAGACAGAATGTTTCATAAGCATTGTTTTTGTTTTGCGAAGGTAATGAATGGAAGTTAGTTGACAGTTGTCAGTTGGCAGTTGCCGGAAGTCCCTGAACACTTTAATACCCTGCAGACAACGAACAAGGAGCAACGAACAATGAACAACGGAATGAACTAACTTTGACCAAACATCCAATCCTTTTGAGCAGCATTAAGAAATTGGCAGGTCAGACTTTTTGGTATGGCACCAGCAGCATTTTCGGAAGATTTTTAAATTACCTGCTTACCCCTTTATTGGCCACCATATTTGCCGCAGCGGCGTATGGAAAGATATCTACCCTGTTCGCCATAGCGGCATTTCTCAATATCATCTACACTTATGGATTAGAAACGTCCTATTTCCGGTTCACTTCCCGGCATGAAGAAAAGAAGGTATATAATACCTGTTCCACTTCTATAATCGTGACTACGGCGCTATTGACGTTAGTACTGGTTTGGACTGCTCCAGCGATTGCCAGATTCCTGGAAATTCCTGAAAACCCTGAATGGATCGTTTGGGTTATTGGTATTGTAGCAGTCGATACGCTTTGCGTAATGCCGTTTGCAAAGCTTCGCTACCAGGGAAGGCCTATAAAGTTTGCGGCGATAAAGATCACGAATATATTGGTGAATGTGGGCCTCGTGATATTCTTCCTGGTAGTTTGCAAGAACGCGTATGAAAAGGATGAAAACAGCTTTTTCGCATTTTTATATGATCCGGGAATTGGCTTAGGTTATGTGATCTTAGCGAACCTTATTGCCAGCGCGGTCACGCTTTTATTATTGAGCCAGGAGTTATTGCAATTCAGGTTTAGGCCAGATACCGGGTTTTGGAAGGAGATGTTGACATACTCCTGGCCATTGATCATTGTTGGCTTTGGGGGAATGGTGAATGAAATGATTGACAGGTTTATGTTGCTAAAGCTGTATCCCGGTAACACCGAGGAAGCTTATTTTCAATCAGGCATATATTCAGCTAACTACAAATTGGCGGCGCTCATCATTCTCTTTATACAGGCTTTCCGATTAGGAGCGGAGCCATTTTTCTTTAAGCAATCATCTGAAGAAAATGCGGCCAGGACCTATGCACGTGTACTCAAATTCTTCGTGATTGCCTGTTGTTTTTGTTTTCTCGGGGTGGTGCTTTTTCTCGACTTGTGGAAATACTTTATGGGTACAGCAAATAAAGAGTATTATACGGGTTTGAAGATCGTGCCCTTATTGATGGTGGCAAAGATTTTCCTTGGTATATATTATAACCTATCCATCTGGTATAAGCTTACCAACAGGAATCTCACGGGCGCCTGGATCACCCTGGGAGGAGCGGCTGTTACATTAATCTTTAACTGGCTATTCATTCCCATCTGGGGATATGTGGCTTGTGCAATCGCTACTATCTTATGTTATGGATTTATGATGGTGGTGAGTTATTTTCTCGGGCGGAAGTATTACCCGGTTCCATATGCCTGGAAGAAACTTCTTTCCTATATCGTAGTGTGTATACTTCTTTTTCTGGTTCATGCCGCCGTCCGCAATTTCTCCACTTCAGTCTGGCTCAACCATGGCGCGGGCGTGGTGTTGATTGGTTTGTTTTGTTTGTTGGTGTTGAGAGTGGAGAGAAGGGAGTTAGAGAGAATGCCGTTTATTCGAAGATTCATTTGATGCGCCAATTTCCAGTAATCTGCAATTAGGAATTTGGAGTTAGGCAGTTGCTAAATTATTGCGGTTGCCCGCTCATAAATCAAGCGTCGGTTTCCCTGAATATTTAGTTACTCCCCGACTCTTAATTCCAGTCCTAATTCCCAATTCCGGATTCCTATAAAGAGTACCTTTCATCCAAAATAAACGCCGAATCTGTCAGTGCTCTTAAAAATAATCCAAGGTCAGTGGCTTCCTGGTTAGTTAGTGGAATGCCATTAATTAATAATGGGTCAAGTGTGGGAGAGGGCTGTACGCCGGTGCGGTAATGATTGATGCATTGACTGAGTGTGTTGAACCGGCCATCATGCATATAATTAGAAGAAATGTAAACGTTGCGAAGCGTTGGGGTTTTGAATTTTAATGAATCTTCCGGGTTAAGGGTGACGCGCATTCTTCCCAAATCATTCAAAAAGGGTTCCACGGGTAACCCGATATTGTGAAACTCCTGGTCAGTGAATAAAGGCTCCGGATGGCAGCTGGCACAATTGGCCTGGTATAGTTGATAGCCATTAAGTTCTTGCGGAGTAAAATTTACTTCGCCTCGTTTGAATTTGTCATAACGCGAATTTGCTGAAGTAAGATTGCCGGTGAATTGGGCCAATGCTTTCAGTATATGTTCGGGAC
>Ga0196972_1000358_pt1 | contig 26558 bp, 22 predicted proteins | sample S1v_2013CmetaG_FD_148618 | JGI IMG/M metagenome (GOLD analysis project Ga0196972, IMG submission 148618) | Soil microbial communities from Anza Borrego desert, Southern California, United States - S1+v_20-13C | ecosystem: Environmental > Terrestrial > Soil > Desert | place: USA: California...
GCGCATTCCGTCATGGCCGGGTGGCCTCAACTCCACCCTGAAGTAGGCCGGATATACGCCCGCAGTCTTTTCCTCAAAGCCTAACTCAGCCCTCTTGCAAGAACGGAGGAGTCCATATACGCCCTACGCGAGCTAACCCGTTACCTCCCCGAACAATGCGGTTCCAGCATAACCGCATCCTATCTTACTGCCTGATAAGTTTCGCCGCCCCCATTCGGTCAGCGGGGTACACTGCGCTAACCTGCCCCGGCCCTCAAGTTGGGCAAACCCTTCGATCCGGCGCCGAATAGGGCTTGACCTAAATTTTAGTGTCTACGCGGGCTGCATAGCTACATGCCTTAAAACGGTTAGAGAGTAATTTGCTCAAGCTGAAATAGCTTCTCTCTCATCTCAGGAATTAACAGTAATATTGTTTCTCCTACCCATTTGGACGCTACCGCAGCCCCCATCTCTGTCAGAGTATCTAGCCTCAAGCGAATAGGCGGATCAAGACGACCTTGATGTACTGTAAAGATCAAAAGGCTTTTACTGTCCTCGTCAAACTGGATAGCAAACTCGTTTGTGAATACGTCTTCTGCCTTCATTTTTCACCTATTTCAAATTGGTGTATCGACACCAGCCTGCGTAGGATGTGCCGACGAAGGAGGCGCATCGATCACAAACTCGAACGATGCGGTTCCTGCGTCACCGCATCCTACGCGAGCTTGGTCTCGCGTTCCTTGGCGGCAAACAGGCTTTCTTTGATCATTTTTGGCTTGGGGACAATAGCAACGGCATTATTTTCTCATAGCAGGGTTTTTCGAGGCGCCCGACCGGGTTTTACGATTGGTAACCGGATAGGATCAGACTGTCCTCTTTTTCTCGCTTCATAGGGTTCCGGTTTTGTGGGAGTTGGCGGCGGATTTAACCAATCGCGTAGATGGCACGTTGGGCAACTCCGCCCACCCTCAACACCTGATCCGAAGAGACCCAATGGATCGATTAGATTAACCGAATTATTCCCGACATAGGCATATTATCTCCTCGAAATTTCAGAATAAAAACGATATTTCTCAAGAATAATCATAGAAATTAGCACAAATAAGCCACCATTTACTAACCATAAATAAAACAAGAGTTCTAAGAACATCACTAATCCTTGGTCCATAAGGAAGTATCTATGTCCTGATGAAATACTAACAGCTAGATCGACAACTAAATCGCTAATTACAACCGCACATGAGGCTACTATAATCCGGCCCCAGGATTTCTTATTAACAATACAACAGAGCAATATTGCAGCATAGACACCTAGCTGCAATGCAAACCTTTCTGGATGCTCAAGATAAAATAGTCTTGTTCTGGTTAAAAGCATTAGATAACCTGCCAACAACACCGGCGCTATTACGAAATATAACCTACTGACACTTAGCATTTTTTGCGTTTCTTTCTAACTGTCCTGGGAAGGCACTTGGGGTGATTCCGCAAACTCCTCCAAGTGCGGAAGAAACAGCACTGGCGCAAAATCCTGGGCCTGCGCCTCCCTGATCTTCTGCCCTATCTTTAATTGCTTGCTCCTGTTCTGGCGTAGTTGGAATTTTGGTCGTAGATACTTCGCTTCCAGTTGACTTTTGGTAATCAATGTAATCCTGAAGTGATGCGTCTTCTCCTTCAAAAAGATCACCTGATCCTCTTGCTTCACCACTTTTAGGTGTATAGCTACCGGCAGGATCAATAGAACTGGAGGTTGACCGGGTGTATCAATATAAAGCGACGAATGAGAACCAAATCCGTAATCAAAAGTAGTAATCAAAGTAGACTCTAAGCCGCGTGGATCAATTCGAATCACCGGATTATTACCCACGTAGGCATAGGTATTTAGGCCACCCTTAAGCCCGATCGGATCACTCTCCAGATACCGCCCGAGGCTCGGATCGTAATCCCGCAAATAGTTGTAGTGTAGACCGGTCTCGGCATCATAGTACTGCCCCGGGAAGCGCAGGTTAAGCGTGAGGGGCTGTTGATCGCCGTCCGGGTCTTCCTCGGGGCGACCGCCCCCGAACGGATCGGAGTCCCAAGACCAGGTAACGGTCTGATGTTGATCGGTCAGAAGCCTCGGCGCAGCAAGGCGGTCGGCCTGAACGAAATAGACGGCGGGTTCACTCTGGGGTGGGGCGCCGCCGACACAGGACGGGTAATCGCAACGCAAGACCAGCCGGCGCGCGTCAAGGACGGTAAGAGGGGATCGGTCTCGGACACCGTCCGATTCAGGGCATCGTAGGTGTAGGTCGTCAGTCGGCCGAGAGGGTCGGTGACCGTGGTCAGATTGCCGTTGGCGTCATAGGCGTAGGTGGTGGTCTGACCGGCGGCACCGATGGATTGAGAAAGCCGCGAGAGGGTGTCGTACACCCACCGATGGGTGCGGACCAAGGCGCCGGCGGGATCGAACACCTCTTCCTTGGTCTTGTTACCGGCGAGGTCGTAGGTGGTGTGGATCTTATTGCCCAAGGCGTCGGTGATGGCGGTCTGCCGGTGGGCGGCATCGTAGGTATACCGGAGGTAGGCGCCATCGGGCGGCGTCACTTTCGTCAACTGGCCGACCCCGTCATACTCGAAAGCCGTCGTCTTGCCGTCGACCGTGCGGCTGATCAGCCGGCCTCGAACATCGTAGGCCAGATCGATAATCAGCCCGTTGGGATCGGTGATTCGACCGACCCGGCCGGTGGGCGCCGTAGGTGGTGACGTGGCCCTTGGCATTGGTGACCGAAGTCAGGTTGCCCTGAACATCGTAGGTCAAGGTCGTCACGTCGCCGACATCGGTGCGGGGACCGTCGACGCTGGTGACTTGACCGAAGTCGTTATAGGTGTAAGTCCAGGTGCGGCTTTGGCCGCCCGCGGTAATGGTCTTAGTGAGACGGTTGCCGTGGGCATCGTAGGCGAAAGTCGTGGTCCGCCCCGGCTCGGTGATCCGGGTCGGCAGCCGGAAAGCCGGGTGCCACTCGGTGGTGATCGTCCGCTCCTCTGGCGTCCCCACGGCTTTGGTGCGGCTCGTTTCGAGGTTGCGGGTCAGGTCGTATTGATAAGCGGTAGTACCTCCCTTGAAGTCGGTCCGGCTGACGACGTTGCCGTTGGCGTCATAGCTGGCCGAACTGGCTTGCTGACCGCACCCGCCGGCGCAGGGCTGGGTCACACCGGTGCTGCGGGCGACGCTCAGAATGGTTTGGAACCCGTAGGTCCGGGTCGTGCCGAGTGGTCGGTTACGACGCTGGAGCCGTCGGCCTGGTAGGCCAGGGTCATTCTGTCGGCGCCGCCGGCATGTTCGGTGAGAATGCCGCGGCCTTGTTCGTCGTACGCAAAGGTCGCGAAGCGTTCGCCGTTTTCGTCGGTGATCCCGGTCAGGGCATAGGGGAACCGGGTATCTTCGTAGGCATAGAGCCGCTTCGGGTTGTCCGACAGGGTCTCCGGCGTGGTGTCCGGATAGAGGACCGTACCGAGGCGTCCGAGCGCGTCATACTGGTTGGTCTAAACGTTGCCGGCCGGGTCGATCATAGTGCTCAGCCGATTCTGGGCGTTGTACCCGAACAGCAATTGCCGGCCCGAGAGACGCTCGGTCACGCGGTAAAGCCGCCCAAGAGCGTCGTAGGCCAAATCCTGGCCCAGCCCTTCTCGGCTGACGATCGCGGTCAATCGGCCCTTGGCATCGTAGTATTCCGAAGTATCGTCCTCGCCCCGCACATAGCGCCAGCCCGTGATCGTACCGGCCTCGCTGAGCGGGGCAAGGGTATCGGCGACATCGGCGTCGGGCCGCCATTCGCCGCCGATCTTGGCAAAGCGATAGGCGCGGCCGTCGGGACGCACCACGTAGGCCTCGTTCGCGGTCAATACCAACTGGCGATCATAGCTGTGGCGCCAGCGCGGGCCCAGGGTCCGATGTTCCTCCGGGTAGGCGCTGTTGTAATAGCGCTTGAATTCCAGCGGCAGCCGGCCGGTTCCGGTATAGTCGGATTCCGCCTGGTATTTGTTGCCGATCGCGCCGTTGACGGGATTGGTGCCGTTGCAGGCTTGCGGTTGTCCCGCATTCTTTTGCGCTGGCGACGGGGGAGGCGTGTAGTAGACCACCATGCTGTCCGAGGCGCTGCAGCCGTTCACGCTGCCGTGGACTTCGAACAAGTTGGGCCCGGGCTGGAGCGTCACCGAGGCGGCGCCGGATCCTAAGAAGTTGATGAGGGTCGTGAAGGTGCCGGACTGCTGGAAAAACGGGACGCCATTCAGGGTGGCCGTAACCTGCCCGACATCGCCCTGATTGGCGGTCCCGGAGCCGGTACCGGCGACACCGACCTGGGCCGTCACCACTGTGCTACCGCGGGCCGGGGCCGTGAAGCTGAGCGAACAGGCGTCGGCCGCGCCGGGCGCAAGCAGATTCAGAACCACCAGCGCGCAAATGACAATGCGCAGCGTCCCCACGGTGTTCCCAACCAGAGCACGGAATCGTCTCCCTGCCCCCCCATCGTTTTTCCATCGTAGATCTCCCGAAAACGTGTTTTACCGTCGCCGCTGAAACGTCCGGCGCTGGCTTCGCCGCTGAAGTTAAGCAGCGATTCGGGAGTCGGTCTGTAACCAACGTCGCAAAAACGAAAAACGTCCCCGATCACCGATGTCCGGTGCCGAGCTGAGCGGGAGAATTCGTCGGAGTATGAAGAGGCGTGAGTCCGACCGTTCGCTTCCGATGAAACACCCCCGCACGAAAGCCGAACGATACGGTAGCTCGACTAGCGCGAAGGTCGGCCGGGACAGGCAAGTCTTCCGGATGAGCGGATTTGTCGGTGTGGCAGAATCTTGCTCGCTAGTTGCGACAAGGAAAAGGAGGCGGCTCGCCGACTAGGAGCCTACCCCAGTAGGTCACAAAACCCTTCGACAAGCTCAGGGCGAACGGCCTACTGAGATAGGCTCCAAGCATTGCACTGCCAAGGCGCGGCCGGCCAAGAGCAGGCGGTAAACGGCAAGCCTCACGAGATCACCGGGATGCCGATGTATCGGTTCTTCCGATTGAAGAGAGAATCTTAGACGGCAAAACTTTCCCCGCAGCCGCAAGTGGCTTTGACGTTGGGATTATCGAATCGAAACGCTTCGTTGATGCCTTCCCGTCGATAGTCGACCTGAACGCCGGAGAGATAAGCCAGGTCGCTATCCCTCACGACGACTTTCACGCCGTGATGTTCGAATACCGCATCGTCCGACTCCACCGCATCGGCGTATTCGACCACATAGGCAAAACCCGTACAGCCGGATTTTTTCACGCCCAAACGGAGCCCTACCCCTTTGCCCCGTTTTTGCAGTTGCTTGGCGATCTGCTGCGCCGCCTGTTCGGTTAAGGTGATAGACATAAATCGTCTCTCTCGAATCGCTGGTTCAAAACGCTTTTAAACGCTCGGGGCATACGCTTAGATAGCCGGCATCACCGGTATTGCTCCCCGGCCCTCAGACGTGGGTATGCCGACGAGCTTTTTCAAGACCTCTAAAAACCGGTCGACTTCCGCCTCGGTGTTGCTCTTGCCAAAGCTGGCGCGAATCGCGCTCTTGGCAACCGCCGGATCGACGCCCATGGCGATGAGCACGGGGCTCGGCTCGCCCGCACCGCTGGCGCAGGCGGAACCGCTGGACACCGCAATGCCGTGCCGGTCCAGGTTCATGACCAGGGCTTCGCCGTCGTAACCTGCGATACCGAACTGCAAAGTATTCGGCAGCCGCTCCGCAGGCCCGGCGAACACGATCGCGCCGGGCATCGCCTTCAGCCCGGCTTCCAACCGCTTGCGGAGACCGAGCAGATGAGCACGCCTCTCCTCCAATTCGGACAAGGCCAACTCCGCCGCTTTCCCGAAACCGACGATCGCCGCCACGTTTTCGGTGCCGCCACGCAGCCCTTGCTCTTGCCCGCCACCATGCAGCAGGGGCTCGAGCATGACGGTCTTGTCGAGAATCAGCGCGCCCACGCCTTTAGGACCGTAAATCTTGTGCCCCGAAAGGGACATTGCATGCGCGCCACTGGCTTTGAAATCGACCGGGATCTTGCCCGCCGCCTGCACCGCGTCGCAATGAAAAACGATGCCGCGCTCGCGGAACCAGCCGGCGATCGGCGCGATATCCTGAATTACGCCGGTTTCGTTGTTGGCCATCATGAGGGTGGCGAATCGAAGCTCGCCGGCCGGCAAAGATTCGATAAACGACGCATCGGCCATACCGTTCCGGTCCACCGGAATGGTCGCGACCCGCCAGCCTCTCGCCTTCAGGAACGCCAAAGGCTCCGAAACCGAAGGATGTTCGGTCGCGCCCGCAGCGATCACGCCCGGCTCGCGAGAAAAGGCCAGGCCTTTTAGCGCCAAGTTATTCGCCTCGGTCCCGCCGCTGGTAAACACGACCTCGGAGGGATGCGCGCCCACTAAGGTGGCAACCTGCTCCCTAGCCGTATCGACTGCGCCGCGGCAGATCCGCCCGATCCGGTAAAGGCTGGACGGATTGCCGTAAAAGGCGCCCAGATAAGGCACCATCGCGTCCAGAACCCGCTCATCCAGCGGCGTGGTCGCATTGTGATCGAAATAAATCATCTGCCGGAAGGCTAAATATGCGTTTCCCGACGCAACAGCATATCGATGCCCTGAACGGCCGAAGCCTGCTTGTCCTGGCGCTCGGCGACCAGGCGCACGCTCTTGCGCTGCAGGACGTCTTGCAAGCTGATGGAGGCCAAATAGTCGCGAATCTGCTCGCTCAACCCCAGCCACAGATCGTGGGTCAGGCAGGGCTGGTTGTTCTGGCAGTTGGCTTTGCCGCCGCAACGCGTCGAATCGATGGCTTCGTCGACCGCGATAATGATTTCGGCGATGTTGATCTGGCTAGCGTCGCGGCTCAATTGGTAGCCGCCCCCCGGTCCTCGCACCCCTTCGACCATTCCCGCCCGACGCAAACGCGCGAACAATTGCTCCAGGTAGGACAGCGAGATGTGCTGTCGCTTGGCGATATCGGTCAACGTCACCGGCCTTTTTTCGCTATGATAGGCCAGATCCAGCATGGCGGTGACGGCGTAGCGGCCTTTCGTCGTTAAGCGCACGGAATGACTCCCGGAATTTCACACTAAACACGTGGGAATTCAGGTTCACATATCCTAGAAAAATAGTCAATTATTAGGGCACTATTTTGTTTTAGCTGTCAAGGCGGCCAGCATCATGTATTCGCATACCCTATCCTGGCAATTTTGGATCGATCGCGGCGGCACCTTCACCGACATCGTCGCCCGCCGATCGGACGGCCGCCTTATGACCCACAAGCTCCTTTCGGAAAATCCGGACCGCTACCGCGACGCCGCCCTGCAAGGTATCCGCGATCTGTTGGATCTGGCTCCCGATGCGCCGCTAGACGATGCCAACATCCAAGCCGTACGGATGGGCACTACGGTGGGAACGAATGCGCTGCTGGAGCGGAAAGGCGAACCGACCGTCTTGGCCATCACGCGGGGTTTCGCCGACGCCCTCCGCATCGGTTATCAAAACCGGCCGGATATTTTCGCCCTGAATATCCGCCGCCCCGAGCCGCTTTACCAAAAGGTCGTCGAAATTGCGGGACGGCATGATGCCCGCGGCTTGGCGCTGGAACCGCTCGATCTGCGCGAGGCGGAACAGCGCCTGGCCGAGGCCTACCGGGAGGGCTTCCGATCGATTGCCATCGTGCTCATGCACGCCTGGCGGACGCCCGATCACGAGCTCGAACTGGAAAAGTTGGCTAAGGCAATCGGCTTCACTCAAGTTTCCCTATCCCACCGCGTGAATCCCGCCATGAAACTGATCGGGCGGGGCGACATCACGGTGGTGGATGCTTATCTGTCCCCGGTACTGCGCCGTTATGTCGATCAGGTGGCGGCCGGTTTGGGCATCGGTCTGAACGACGAAATGCCGCGAGACCGAAAACGCAAGCTGCTGTTCATGCAGTCCAACGGCGGATTGGCGGATGCCCACCGGTTCCAGGGCAAGGACAGCATTCTGTCGGGTCCCGCCGGCGGCATCGTCGGCGCGGTGGCCGTCTCCCGTCTCGCCGGCTTCGACCGGATCGTCACCTTCGACATGGGCGGCACGTCCACCGACGTGGCCCATTACGCTGGCGAATTCGAGCGCAGCCAGGAAACCGAGATCGCCGGCGTCCGGCTGCGGGCACCCATCCTCAATATTCACACGGTCGCGGCAGGCGGCGGCTCGATACTGCATTTCGACGGACTGCGCTTTCGAGCCGGCCCCGACTCGGCCGGCGCCAATCCGGGTCCCGTCTGCTACCGGCGCGGCGGACCTCTGTGCGTGACCGACGCCAATATGATGGTCGGAAAGATATGCCCGGAATTCTTTCCGAAAGTCTTCGGACCGACCGGCAATCAGCCTCTGGACACGGAAATCGTGCAGCGCAAATTCCGCGAATTGGCCGACACCATCCGCTCCAGCTCCGGGCAAGCGCTCTCGCCCGAAGAAGTAGCGGAAGGCTTCATCGACGTGGCGGTGGAAAACATGGCCGTCGCGATCAAGAAGATCTCGGTGCAGCGCGGCCACGATCTCGCAGATTACGTCTTGTGCTGCTTCGGCGCGGCCGGCGGCCAGCACGCCTGCAAGGTCGCCGAACGACTCGGCATCGCTAAGATTTTTCTGCATCCTCTGGCCGGCGTGTTGTCCGCTTACGGCATGGGCCTCGCCGATTATCGCGTCATCAAGGAGCGCGCGGTCGTCGCCCTGTTGAACGACTCTGCCGTCTCGGAACTCCGGGCAGTATTCGACGCCCTGGAAGCCGAAGGACGCGCGGAACTCGAGGCCCAGGACGTCCCGCCGGAACGGATCGTCGCGGCCCGCCTGGCCATGCTCCGGTACGAGGGTACCGACACCCTGTTTGCCGTACCGTTCGGCGATTCGGCGGAGATGCGAACGAGGTTCGAGGAACGGCACCGCCAGCGCTTCGGCTTCGTTTACCCCGACAAGGCTTTGCTGGTGGACACCGCGACCGTGGAGCTGGCCGGTTTGAACGAATCGGCCGAAGAACCGGTGTGCCCCTTGGAGCCCGAAGCTTCTCCGGAACCGGTCGCGAAGGTCCGGATATATTCCGGCGGAAACCACCACGATACGCCGGTTTATCGGCGCGAGGACCTGAAGCCCGGCGTCCGCCTGCAAGGACCCGCGATTCTGGTCGAACCCAACTCAACCACGATTATCGAGCCCGGCTGGCAGGGCGAGATTACCGCCCGCAATCACCTCGTGTTAAGCACTCGTGAAGCAAGCGACTGCGCGGCAATCGCGCCGGAGGCGGACCAAACGGAGCAGCCGGTCGATCCAGCTCGCCTCGAAATCTTCAACCGGCTGTTCATGTCGGTAGCCGAGGACATGGGCTACACCCTGCAAAACACCGCCCACTCAGTAAACATCAAGGAGCGCCTCGACTTCTCCTGTGCGCTGTTCGACGGAAACGGCGGGCTCGTCGCCAATGCGCCGCACATTCCGGTGCATCTGGGTTCCATGGACGAGAGCGTCAAGGCGCTGATCGCGGGTCACGGGGACGAACTGCGACCTGGCGACGTCTGGCTCATCAACTCCCCCTATCACGGCGGTACCCATCTGCCGGACATTACGGTGATCACGCCCTTGTTCGACGATGCGGGCGAATCGGTCCTGTTCTATCTCGCCTCGCGAGGCCATCACGCCGACGTGGGCGGCATCACGCCCGGTTCGATGCCGCCCCGCAGCACGTCCATCGAGCAGGAAGGCGTTCTGAGCTCGGGTCTGAAGATCGTCGAAAACGGACACATACGCGAATCGGCCATCCGCGACTGGCTCAATGCAAAGCCTTATCCGGCCCGCGATCCCAACCGGAATCTGGCGGATCTCCGCGCCCAGATCGCCGCCAACGTGAAAGGCACGCAGGCGCTCCGCGGCATGCTCGAACGTTATTCGCTGGCGACGGTCCGGCGCTACATGGGGCATGTGCAGGACAATGCGGAAGAAGCGGTACGGCGGGTTATCGCGCGGCTTTCCGACGGCGAGTTCGCGGTGATCATGGACTCGGGCGCGGTCATCCGCGTGGCGATCCGGGTCGATACCGAAAACCGGCAGGCCTTCATCGATTTCACCGGAACCTCGCCGCAGCAGCCCGACAATCTGAACGCCCCGGCCGCCGTGTGCAAGGCGGCGGTCCTTTACGTGTTCCGCACCCTGGTGGACGACGATATTCCGCTGAACGCCGGCTGTCTCCGCCCGCTCGAAATCCGGATTCCCAAAGGCTCGCTGCTCAACCCCCGCTATCCGGCGGCCGTCGCGGCGGGCAACGTGGAAACCTCGCAGCACATCGTCGATGCCTTGTACGGCGCGCTCGGCGTGCTGGCCGCTTCGCAGGGCACGATGAACAACTTCACCTTCGGCAACGCGCGCTACCAATATTACGAAACCATCTGCGGCGGGGCCGGCGCGGGGGCTGGTTTCGACGGCGCGGACGCCGTGCACACCCATATGACCAATTCCCGCATCACCGACCCCGAAGTACTGGAGTGGCGCTTTCCGGTGCGGCTGGAAACCTTCGCCATCCGCCGGGGCAGCGGCGGCGAGGGCTTGTACAAAGGCGGCGACGGCGTGATCCGGAAGATCCGGTTTCTTGAGCCGATGACCGCCGGGATCGTCTCCAGCCGCCGTCTGCAGCCGCCTTTCGGCCTGCACGGCGGAAACCCTGGCGCATGCGGACGAAACCTCGTGATCCGCAGCGACGGAACACGGGAAGTGCTCGGATCTCAGGCCGAAATCGACATGGCCGCGGACGACATGTTCGTCATCGAGACGCCCGGCGGCGGCGGATATGGGAGTTAGATTGTTCCGAATCCCATAGCCTCCGGACCTCGGACAGCTGCTCGTTGACGGCCGTTTTCACGACTGTTTTGGACATTGAGGTGATCACTTGAAAAGCATTTGCGTATTCTGCGGTTCCAACCCCGGCAAGCGCCCCGAATACCGGATCGCCGCCGAAACCTTGGGCCGGCTGCTGGCCGAAAGAGGTTTGGAACTGGTTTATGGCGGCGGGACCGTGGGTCTCATGGGCATTCTGTCGAGCGCCTGCCTTGCGGCCGGAGGACGGGTGATCGGCATCATCCCGAAAGCTTTGATCGGCCGCGAGGTGGCAGGACGAATGGTGGAACACACCAGTCTTACCCGGCTGGAAGTGGTCGATTCGATGCACACCCGCAAAGCCCGCATGGCAGAAATCGCGGATGGCTTCATCGCGCTGCCCGGAGGTTTCGGAACCTTCGAGGAGCTGTTCGAAATCCTTACCTGGGCCCAACTTGGATTTCACCGCAAGCCTATCGGGCTTCTCGATGCGGAAGGCTACTACGAACCTCTCCTGAGCTTGTGCGATCGGGCGCTTGAGGAGGGCTTCATGAAACCCGAGAGCCGAAGGCGGCTGCTGGCCCACACCGACCCGGAAATGCTCCTGGAGGCCCTGGCCGCATACAGGTCCGAACCGGTCATCCCGTGGATTCGGGACGAGAAGCAACTGTAATTCCGTTCGGCATTCAAGCGGACATTAATCGTAGGGTGGGTTAGCGAAGCGTAACCCACCGATTCGAGGTTGCTACACCTGAATTCAATTGAAAGCTACGCGGTGACTCTTACGAATCACATCGTCACAAAAAGCCGTAAAACGATACAACGGCGTTGACACTCCGTTGACAGGCAGTCAAGCGGCAACTTGCTCATACGAAAAGCTCACGTAGAACGGAATAGCGTACCCGCGCATTCCGCCGCATGGAGACATTCCATTCGGCGCATTACGCTGAAGCTAATGCGCCCTACTCGAGCTGCAAGGCTTTGTTAGCTTTCATGTACTTCAACGATATGTTTTGCTCGTTCGTAAATCTCATCAAAAGTAATGATTTCTGGCTGATTCAAATTCTTTCGATAAAGTTCGAAGCTACGAAGCTGCTCTTGATTGACGCCATGCTCGCCAAAGAACTGGGATAAACTTCCAATTATTACGAATGACTTGGGGTGGAAGTTGAACACTTCTTCACCTGTGAGAAATCCTTCTGAATCAGAAATTTCTAGCTTTCCAAAGATGGTTTCAAATGCGTAGGATACGGTCCCCTGAATTTGTGCTGTAGCACCAGCCAGCTCACCCGAAACAGACCAACATCCTGCTCTATAAGGCTTATTATCCAGCAGAGGTGTTTTATGAGTTTTAATCTCGACAAAGCAGAGATTGGAAGCTAAGGCCTTGGTTTTTAAGAGTGCATCAACACGTTTTCCGCTTTGGGCTACATGATATCCACGAACTACTTGCTCTAAACGTTTATCATCTAGACCAGATGAATATATGTAGTCCAAGCCATACCCGAATATCCATGAATTTTTCTCAAAGAACTTTTGCCATAACCCCTCATCAGTGCATCCTTTAGCTTCTTTTGCACTGGAAAAATATTCTTCATCTTCTAACAACTTTCGAAATACTTCTAATTGCTTCTTACGATAACCAATCGCAACAATATCTTTCTTAGTGATTGAATTACGAATAACTTCCGTGAAAAGCTCTTCATTGCCAGCAACCAAGCTTTTGGCTTGGTGTGTGGTTAGCGCAATTTTCCTAAGCTCTTCATCGCTGATGTCGACAGCTCTATCATTTTGAAAAGAAATGGCCTGAATATTGGCCAGAAACTCACAAAACCTTCCTATCTCTTCCCCGACGAATGAGAATCCACTTCCGTATGGGGAGCCAGTCTCTGATGCGAACTTTTGTACAGTCAGGACGAATACTTGCCGGGTATCCTCCAGAAATTTTGCCTTGATATATGTTGCTGCATCAGGCTTCTTCCTGAGAACAACCTCTTCTCGCTCCTTGGCATATTCATATCCATCTGCAGACGGCAACACTTTCGACGCGATTCGTACTTTCCTATTTTTATCACCGAAAGCTGGCAAAGACTTGCTCATATAAGTCTTGCCTGGTTTTGGGTGTTGATAGTCATCCATAAGTTATTGCCTGAATTGTGGGGAAAGCTAACTTAGTCGACCTCAAAAACGAGATCTAATTTGGAGCCGGACAATATCCAACACTTTGCTTTGCGTCAATCGTGATACCTAATCCGGAAGGGCAAATAATCCGAATCTGAAGAACAGGTCGAGCTTTCATTATTTTGCTTACGCCACGCTCACGGCGTTCGTTTCCCAGCGCGTTTTCATTTCGTCCAACAGTACAAAGGAGATCAAGAATCCTTTCCCGACACGACTGCCGGCAAAGGATGGCTGACCTTACGACTTTGCCGGAAACGCAGAGTCTGTCCTGAGCGAAGCCGAAGGGCTCCTTCTGACCTATGATTCATATCGGCCTGTATTTTGGTTTGTGCGGGGCAGTTTCCCATGCCGCGCCGCTATATAGCAGTGAAAAATGCTTTATTGTTCCGGCAGCTTAGTGGAATCATGTCTTATGCGGCTTTCTGTTTTTCCAATGATAGCCGGTATAGGATGGGCTGAGCCTGCGAAGCCCATCGATCGCGAACGATGCCTGTCCTGAGCGAGTCGAAGGGCGCTTCCCGATGGTCAGCACATCCTACGGACTGCATTTGTCGAAAATCGCTCTTTGTGCCAAAGCAATAACAGCCGTGTCTTGAGCGCGGCTGTCGCCGGAGCCCAGGCGGGCGAATTGATCCATGAATACGTCTTGGCAATGCGCGAGAGTTTATAAGCTGTGCGATCTCGCCTAGACCATCCACATCCGCCCGACTCTGGCGCCAATCAATCGTCGCTTGGCCGAACAACGCTCGGTTTGCCGACGCCTGATCTATGCATAATCAGGCCAGCAAACCGGCAATCAGATCCTTGTAAGCCTCGGACTGCCGCCCCGTCTTGAGCCGGCTGGCGACCACGACGCTGCGCAGCTCGGCGAGCGCCCGATCGAAGTCGTCGTTGACGATGAGATAGTCGTACTCGCTGTAATGCGACATCTCCGAAATGGCGTCGCGCATGCGGCGGGCGATGGTGTCCGGTTCGTCCTGGCCGCGTGCCTTGAGCCGTTCCTCCAGTGTGTGGCGGGAGGGCGGCAGGATGAAGATCGAGACGCAGTCGGGCATCAGGCTCCGGATTTGCCGAGCGCCCTGCCAGTCGATTTCGAGCAGCACGTCCTGTCCTTCGGATATGGCTTTTTCCACGGTTGCCCGAGCCGTGCCGTAATAGTTGTCGAACACCCTGGCGTGCTCCAAAAATCCGCCCGATTCGATCATCCCTTCGAATTCGGCATGGTTCACGAAGAAATAATCCCGGCCGTGGAATTCCCCGGGACGCTGCGCTCGCGTGGTATGCGACACCGACACCGTGAACCCCTCGAGGTTTTCCCGCAGTGCCCTGACCAAACTGGTTTTTCCCGCCCCGGACGGGGCCGAAACGATGAACAGCGTGCCGATACTCATGTGCCTTGAAGTGATCCGGAGAGGTATTAACGCTTGTGCGACGAATGGCGGTTTCCGATCCACGCCGCAGTAGGGACCAAAAGCCGTTAGCTTAGCATGTCGTACCGCCGAGGTCGTGAGGGTCAGCCTTCTATTGCAGCGTATAGAGAAAGCTGGCGAGGTGCCGAGCATCCGCTTCGGTAACGCCCGTATTCGGCATGGCGGTCAAGGGATCGATAGCAGGCGGATCTTGAATCCAGCGCATCAGGTTTTCCGGGGTGTTGGTCAGCACGCCGGCGATGTAGACGCGGCTCGCGATGCCGCTCAAAGGCGGCCCCACCAAGCCGTTCGCACCCTGGATACCGGGAATGACATGGCAGGACCCGCAGCCGTACCGTGAAATGGCTTCCCTCCCCTGGGCGGGATCGCCGCCAGCTACCGATACCGCCGCGGGCTTCTCAAGGGGATCGCAGGCGCCAAGAAACGCGGACAAGATCCCGAGCCCGCTCATAAGTAGGGTTCTAGCAAGGCTGATTTTGATTCCCTCGCCCATTTCCGCACTCCTTCCCGTTCATTGAGGTTCCGAATCAACCCGGTGCTCATGGCTCGCAGGGACTCAGGATGAATTGCGGTATCCACTGGGCGAGAATGACGAAAAGGAACAAGCCGCTCGTCAGGAGCCCGAGCCGCGTGGTGAATCGAACCCTGGAGCCGGTCTCGCCGCTCGCCTCGGACGGCGCACTTTCCGCTTGCCGCAAGTCCCGCCAGGAAAGCCAGGCCGACAAACCGATCAGCAGCGCGGCCGTGAAGGTCACGCCATGCAGGACCATCGGATGTCCGGCGGCGCAGACCCAGGGCACCAAGGCGTAATTGATGCTCATGCAGAGCACGAAAATCAAGGGAGCGGCCACCGCCCCTGCTCCGCCCGACAATAGTCTGTGAACCGTCCTGCCCATGATCATCACAACCAGCGCGGGGCCAGGTAAACCACCGCATAGATCGGAATCCACGCCAGCACCACGAAATACCAATAGAACGCGTTATCGTTGACATCGGAGAAACGCCGGCCTTCCAGCGGCCCGGTAAACATCAGCACCGCAAGCACGGCGGTGTCGATCGCGTCCGTAACGAGATGAGCCGTGTGCAGCCCCAGAATCGTCCAAACGATCGAGCCATAGGCGTTATTGTCCCAGCGGATGTCCAAGGCCCCGAACTCGAACACACGGATAATCAGAAAGACAACCGCGAACCCCAGACAGATCGGCAAACCGATCCGTACCCCCCGGAGATCGTGTCGCTTGGCGACCCGGTCCGTCCAATAGTTCGGGATAAGACTCACGAGCAGCACCACTGTGTTCAGCGTGCCCCACAGCAATTCGGGAGTCGGCAGCCCACCCGGCGGCCACTCGGCCGTGCGCTGCCGGAGGTAGAAGTAACCGGCCAGCACGAGGACGAACACTGTTCCTTCGATGGCGATGATGCCCAGCGTGCCCCACCACATCAGGCCGCGACTGTCGAAGGCGTAGCTCGGCAGGTTCGAAACGTCGATATCTTGATCATGGGTCATGGCGGCTTTTCCAGCGGCAAGTCCTTTTCGGTTTCCCCGGCTTCGGCCAAAACCAGCCGATCAAGGCGAAAGTCACCGGGATGCTTCCCCAGACCACGGCCCAGGGCGTGAAGATCGAGCCGACGAACAGGATCGAAACGGCTATGGCGCTAAGCAAAGGCCAGATCGAAGGATCGGGGAAGGTCAGCCGGTGGTCCGGCCTGGCGTCGAGCAACGTCGTGATCAAAACCTCACGCACTTCGGTCGAAAGCCCGACAGTCTTCGCCGGCTCTTCTTTCTGCTCCCAAAGAGGTTCGTGCGCCGCAACGGCCGGAATGAAATCGAAATTATCGTTGCGCGGCGGCGAACTCGTCGCCCATTCGAGCGTGCCGGCGCGCCAGGGATTATCGCCGGCGATTTCGCCCCGGCGCAGGCTCCAAAGAACGTTGAGAATGAACACCAACACGCTGAGCGCGATCAAACCCGCGCCGATCGTCGCCATCAAATTCAGATCACCCCAACCAGTCGCTTCGGAATAGGTATAAACCCGCCTCGGCATGCCCTCGAGGCCGAGCTGGTGCATGGGAAAAAAGGTCAGGTTAAAGCCGATGAAGAACAGCCAAAAATTCCACTTCCCGGCCGTTTCGTGAAGCATGCGTCCGGTAATCTTGGGAAACCAGTAATAAAACCCGCCGAACAGCGGAAAAACCGCCCCGCCGATCAGCACGTAGTGAAAATGCGCTACGACGAAGAAGCTGTCGTGCACTTGAGAATCGAGCGACACCGAAGCCAGCATCACGCCGGTCAAGCCGCCCAGAACCAAAATGAAGAAAAAGCCGAGCACGAACAAGAGCGGCGTCTTGGTGACGGGCCGTCCGGTCCAGAGCGTCGTGATCCAGCAGAAGATTTGAATGCCGGTCGGCACGGCGATCATCATGCTGGCCGCGGTGAAAAATCCTTTTCCCATCCCTGGCACGACGGTGGCAAACATGTGGTGCACCCAGAGCACGAAGCTGGTGAAACCGGTCGCGACCAGCGCCAGCACCATGGCCAGGTAGCCGAACACTGGGCGGCGCGCGAAAGCGGCGACGATGGACGAAATTATCCCCAGAGCCGGGATGAAGATGATGTAGACCTCGGGATGGCCGAAAAACCAGAAGAGGTGCTGCCAAAACAGCGCGTCGCCGCCCTCGGCCGGGTTGAAGAAGTGGGTGCCGACCAAACGGTCCATGATCAGCATCGTGCTGGACAGCATCACCGCCGGCATCGCGAAGATCACCATGAACGCCATTACCAGCATCGCCCAGACGAACAGTGGCATGCGGTTGAGCGCCATCCCGGGTGCACGCAGCTTGAAGACGGTGGCGATGATTTCCACGGCAACGGTCAGGGCCGCCACTTCGGTGAAGGTGACGGTTTGCGCCCAGAAATCCGCCCGCTTGCCCGGCGTGAATTCAGGCCCCGCCAAGGGAACATAGCTGAACCAGCCGACGTCCGGTCCGCTATTGAGAAAAAAGGCGGTGTACAGCATCAGACCACCGAATAGGTAAACCCAATAGCTGAATGCATTCAGCCTCGGAAACGCGATGTTTCGCGTCCCGACCATCAGCGGCACCAGATAGATGGCCATCGCCTCCATTACCGGCACCGCGAACAGAAACATCATCGTCGAGCCGTGCATGGTGAACAACTGGTTGTAAAGGTCGGGGCCGACCAGATGATTCTCGGGGCGGGCGAGTTGGAGCCGCATCGTCACCGCGAGCAGCCCCCCCAGCACAAAGAAGGCAAACGCAGTGATAATGTATCGCTTGCCGATGGATTTATGATCGACCGAGATCAGCCATCCGTAAAATCCGGGCGGATCGCTCCAGGTGCGTTCGAGTTGCCGCCGTTCCTGAGAGGTATCGCTCACTGCCGGTGCGGTTGTCGCCGTGCTCACTGCAAGTCCCCGAGATAGGCCAAAAGTGCCTGCAAATCCTGAGGGGTCAGCGGATTGGGCGGCATGCGGTTGCCCGGCTTGATCCTTTGCGAATCAACGATCCAACCGGCCCGATTCCCCGGCGTGTTGGGCAGCGTTGCTGCGGCGATGGTTTGCCGGCCGGCGATATGGGTCAGATCGGGCGCCACCTTGCCCGCAGCCGGCGTTCCCTGGATCGTGTGGCACAGGCTGCAGGTCGATGCGAGAAAAACCTCCTGCCCGTGCTGCCGGATCGGATCGTCGGGCGGCGGAGGAATCGCGCGCTGCTTTTTGAGCCAGGCGTAGAATTGTTCGGGCGGCTCGGCGATGACCAGAAATCCCATGTTGGCGTGCTGATAACCGCAATATTCGGCGCACTGCCCGCGGAACACGCCGGCCCGGTCCGCCTTGAAACTGAACGTGGTTTCATGGCCGGGTATCAGGTCTTTCTTGCCGGCCAGGTTCGGCGCCCAAAAGCTGTGGATCACGTCGTTCGACTGCAGCCTCAATACGACCGGCTGACCGACCGGAATGTGAATCTCGTTGGCCGTGGTCACCCGGAGACTCGGGGTCGTCTCGACGTACTGCACCTCCCACCACCATTGATGCCCTATGACGTCGATGACGACCGCGTTGTCGGTGGATAGCGAAGCCAGGGTCCGGTCGGTGGTAAAGCTGGCGACCTGAAGGCCGAATAAGGTGACAATCGTCATGCCGACCGGGATCGCCACGATGAGCGCCCGCTTCCGCTCGGCTACAGGATCGGGAGTCGCCTCGGGCTCGGCGTCCAAGCCTCGTGCTTGCCGGCCATGCGATACTGCATATAAGGTCGCCAGCGTGACGAGCAGCAGCACCGCTGCCGATACCCAAACCATCAGCCACCAGAGCGATTCGATGTGTGCCGCCTGAGGGCCTGCGGGGTCGAGGGCCGACTGAATTCCGGAACAACCCGAACTCGCAATGCTCAATGCGATGCCTCCGGCCGTCCGGCCCTCGAAACATGAACGGCTGGGTTGCGCGATGCCCTTTTCGAACGGACGCTGCCGAAACCCGCTCATGGCGGCCTCCCGGTTTTCTTGGGCGGCTGCCCCTTGACGGAAGCCTCCGGCTTTTTGACGCTCATCCCATCGTTGCGGCCCGGCGCGGCAGCCTTCGGCACCAAGCCGCTCATGGAACGTACGTAGGCAGCCAATTGCCAAACCTGGTACGCCGGTATCTTTCCGCCGAACGCCGGCATGCCGTTGGGACGCCCCTGCACGATGGTGGCGAAGATATTCTGGGGTTCGCTGCCGTAAATCCATTGATCGTCCATCAAAGGCGGTCCGATGCCGCCGCCACCTTGAAAATGGCAGCCCACGCAGTTGTACCAGGAGTACAAACGCTTGCCTTCCGCCAAGGCATAGGCGTTTTCCTCGTAGGGATTGGCGATTGCGGGGGCCGGTGTCGGAACCCCCGGCTGCAAATCGCTCAGCCGGATGGATTCGATGGCCGTCGTTGCGGGCGGCGGCTCGCGGAAGCGCCGCTCTTCACGTTCGCAGCCACTCAGCAAGAGAACTACCGCAACCGGATAGGCTAATGCCGAGAGCTTATGAACGGTTTCCATCCCGAGCGCCCCTTTCGGCTAGAAAGGCGGGTTCCGATCCGAGGCACGCCATAATCGTTGAGAATCGCTTCGATCTCCTTGCTCCTCCGCTCGATGACCTGCTCCAGTTCGCGCCGTAGCCGTTTGTCGCCGTGCCGCACCCCCATCGAAATATCGAATACGAAAGGAAGAGACCGGTCGGACGCGGGCGAGACGGGCACGACGACCAGCGGGATCGCTTGCCTCTTGGCGAAGTAACCCGCCAACGGCCCCCATACGACGGCCATATCGATCTCGCCTGCAGCCACCGCATCGATGATTCGCGCCGGCGGATTCTCCTGGGAGTAATCGCCATAGACGGTATAACCGACCACGTTGTTAATGATCTTCCGGTTGGCTAGGGCATGGGCCGGCGGCGTGTTGGCAAAGTCGTCGCCAACGATCTGCACGCCGATCCGGACATCCTGCAGCGCGGGATCGTTGAAGGAACGGATATTCAGCCCCGAGTCTTGACGGTAGACGAACACATAGCTGGACCGATAGTACGGCATCGTCGTCAGCGTGGGTCCGAAATTGCTCGGGACTCCGAGAACCACGTCACACTGGTACGATTTGAGCGTGTTGCGAATAAAGCCGCGACGCTGCGCCCACCAGGTGTACTCGACTTTGGCGTTCAGTTCGCGGCCGATGAGATTGGCGATTTTGTTTTCGAACCCTTCCTGCCGCTCATTCGAGAAAGGCAGGTTGTTAGGGTCCGAGCAGATGCGGAGCGTACGCTTTGGAAGACCGTCGTTTACGGCCGCGGATGCCACGCTCGGCCAAACCGCCCAGAGCAAAGCCAAGGCCAGCACCGAGAAAAACGCGGATCTACGGCAAGGCGAAAACATAGAGCATCCCTCCTCGTGTCGTATACTCCGGCAGGTCCGTCATCGCGTTGACGAATCCCAGCGCGCCCGTGCCGTCGCGCGAGTCGAGGCCGGCGGCGACAATCGCCCCGGACCAGCCGCCGACCCCCGACAGAATCGCCACGTACTGCTTGCCGTCAGGCCCTCGATAACTGATGGGCTGGCCGATGATCCCCGAGCCGCATTTGAACTGCCACAGCAAATCGCCGGTTCGGGCGTTCACCGCCTTGAACCAGCCTTCCATCGTTCCGTAGAACACCACGTCGCCCGCCGTCGCCAAGGCGCCGCTCCAAACCGGGAAATTCTCCTTGATCTTCCAGACCGTCTTGGCCGCAACCGGGTCCCAGGCCGTAAACTCGCCCCGATGTCCGCCGGGCCCCGAGTACATCCGCACGTTCGCGCCGACATAAGGGGTGCCGGCGATATAGTTGGCCTCGACGCCCTCTTCGTCCATGCAAATATTCTGATGGGGGATGTAAAGCCAGCCGGTTTTCGGTGAATAAGCCGAAGGCTGCCAATCCTTCCCCCCTGGTGCGGCGGGACAAATATCGTGCACGACGGTGTTGAACCGCGGCTTTTTCTCATGCACTTCGAGCGGACGCCCGGTTTTCAGGTCAACGCCCTTGGTCGTCGTGACGTGCACGAAAGGCGTGGCCGACAGCACCTCGCCGGTAGTGCGGTCGAGAACATACACGTAACCGTTCCGCTCGGGATGGACCAGAACTTTCCGGAGCTGCCCGCTTATGGACAGATCCAGCAAAATGTTTTCGTTGATGCCGTCGTAGTCGTACAGATCATGCGGATTCCACTGGTAAAACCAGCGGGCTTCGCCGGTGTCGGGATTGCGCGCGAAAACGCCCGCCGTCCACTTGTTGTCGCCGGGGCGCTGGTCGGGATTCCAGGGCCCTGGATTGGCCGTACCGTGATAGATCAAATTCAGGGCGGGATCGTAGGAAATGAATCCCCATACGGTGCCGCCGCCGATTTTCCATGCTTCGGGCGGCCACGTCGCGACGCCCAGATTGGCCCCTTGGTCCTGTTTGTAAAATGGCTTGAAGTTGGGACCGATCAGCACGTCCTTGTCGGGCCCTGTGGAATACGCCTTCCAGACTACACGACCGTTGCCGACATTTAGCGCCGTCAACCAGCCACGAACGCCAAATTCGCCGCCGCTGTTCCCCACCAGCACCTTGTTCTTCACAATCAGCGGCGCCATCGTGATGGATTCGCCCAGGTTGATATTGCCGATCCGGGCTTTCCAGACTTCGTTGCCGGTCTTGGCGTCAACCGCCACGGTCTGCCCGTCGAGTGTGTTGAAGAAAATTCTCCGGTTCGAGTACACCGCCCCGCGATTCACGACATCACAGCATGCCAGCCCTTGAGCCGCGGACAATGGCTTCGGCTCATACTTCCATTTAAGGGGCGCGCCCGGCCGGGTCAAATCCAAGGCGTAAAGGATGTTCGGATAAGGAGTCACGATGTACATCGTGTTCTCGGCCACGATGGGCGCAGCCTCATGGCCGCGAGACAAGCCGGTCGAGAAGGTGAAACTCAACCGCAGATCATGAACGTTCTCGACGTTGATTTGATCGAGGGCGCTGAAGCGGGTATTGGCGTAATCCTTGGCCGAAACAAGCCATTGCCCATCTTCGTCGGATGCTTTTTGCAAAGCGGTAACCGGAGGTTCGGCCTTCTGAGCGAAAACCGCTCCGCCGGACGGCAGAATCAGTAGCGACGCGAAAAAGATTGTCGACAGGAAAAATCGGTCAATGCACCAGCCGCGAAAAGATGGTGAACCCGACCTTCCTGACGTTTGCATCAAGCCTCCTACTGAAATTCCCTCTCCTTTCACTCATATCGGGAATGGAGTTTTAATTTGAGACATACCTAAAACTAAGGGAGTTCCTAAAGGCGGCGGGAAATGCTCTAGAAGAACGCTTTGGCCACACCGTGGGTTTGAGCTCGGTTTAGTTGATACAGACGAAGCGGAGCGTGGAGGCAAGATGTATAACAGTTTTCAGGTTAATTCAGATTGGCCGTCTTCTATATTTTTCTGTCGAAAGAGCAAGTAAGGCGATCAAGGAGTATTGATTTCCAATTGATTATTAACCTGCTTGACACCGATTACCTTGCGGGCAATCGATTCCAGCTTTTGTTTTTCCGCCTGATTTTCGACAGGGCCACGCAAGGTTACGACTCCATTACGGGTGATAATCTTGGCGTTGCGCGCGTCAACCGAGAGAGATTTGTCTTTAGTAATTGACTTGCGTATTGCGGCTGTAATTTTCACATCGCCGCGAGTCTCCTTTTGATCCTCCGGCGTTAAAGCGGTATCGCTACGATCGCGTACATTTCTTCCCGTATTGTCCACGTCCACATCGGCGGGTGGAGAATACGGCTTTGCCTCTTCTGCCAGGACGATACCAGCCATGAGTATTAAACCGATCATCGACACGAAGATGTTTGGCAATAACCGTATCGACATCGAGACCTCCTTATCGTGTCGTCTTATATAAGCTTCAAAATAAAACGATGCTTCAATCCGACAAATAAGCTCGAATGCGTACGTAGAACCTCTTAGTTCGGAAGGCACCCGCATTAAGCGACAACTAAGGCCAATTAATCGAAATGAACACCGGGCTTACTCATTTTTGAACGAGTAAGAAAGACTCCTCGGCAATGTTTACGCTTAAAGCAATAAAAGATCCACTCAGACCGAATACGGGCATGTAAAAGCCAAGGCTTTCAGCTCAACTCTGAACCGCCCCGGTTCAACCCGGCTCGGCGGCGAAACGCCGCCTCGCTCTCTCCCTGAGCTCTTTTGACATCTAGATCGGGAAAACAACCCAGTTGGCGCGATATGATGCGGCGCAATCCGTTGCTATCGTAAATCAACCGGATAATCCGCATGGGCGGAGCGCGGTCGTTTTGCCCGTCCTGGGCAGCGATATATGATTTAGGTCGGTTCATTTCCGTTGCTCCAACAGGTTAAGACAAGGCCTGCATAAACTTCACAGCCGTTAATCGAATCCCGCCTATCTATCCCAGCTTGGTCTCGGATCATTAGTTATTTGATCATGAACCGAGTCGACTGGTTTCCAACGCTCATTTACGTGCGATTCGATTCAGTGGAATGTCTGTACCGAACGGCATCCGACTAGAAAGGCCAAGCGTGCGCTAGTCTACGTGGATGGTTCAGCCGCTCAGTCTTCCATGGCTCGTAATGCTAAACCTTTAAGAATCTCTGCCCAATACCGGAATCTTCCTAAGTTGACTACAGTTGCGAAACTGGTTTATTCATCCACATGATAAAGGTTACCTAGGGCTTTTTTCTTACCGCCTCGAATGAATTAAATCCCGCCCAGCGTGGAAATCCTAAACTAGCCGCGACACACATTGTCGCCACGCTGTTTGTCCTAGTCTGTACCGGCTGATTATTTATTCTTGCCTTTGCCTCGCCCGCCTCTTTCCAAAACGAACTCATCTCCCATATTTCGTAGCCCTTTCCTTTCCCCATACAACTCTCCGGGCTGGTTTTGGCAGCTTTTACGCTCTCCGGTATTACCAGAGATCCACGGCCACTTTCCACATGGCTCGGGCGTGTACCCTCTCGCCCGATTCCCCTGTCTTGTGCACGTTCTTGCATCCCGTCTCGGAACTCGTGCTGAAACCCTTTTCGCTACTGCCGAAGGTCTTGAAATTGCTCGTGACGTTGTCCACCGAGCAAGCTATCAGCGCTCCGCCCATTGCCGGCTATTCGTATCGCCCCGGCTTCGTCCACCGCCAAGGTGGAAAACCCAATCAACAATGCAAAAATAGCATTCTTACATTTCATCATTTGCTTCCCCTTGATATTTGGTCAATGGCGGATAGGCAAATCATTTTGCCGGTCGGTGTGGTACGTTCGGGTACTGTCACATGCGGTCCGAGGATCGTGCCCGGTCGGATCAGCCTCGCCTGTGAAGCCGCCGACTACCAGAAGTTTAGCAAGGACCATCAATTTAAGATCCTGACGGTCAGAAGATGGCGGAGATAGCTTGGCATGGCTTACAGAACGGTTGCCTTTCGAGCACTAAACCCCGACCATAGGACGATGAGGTGGTTGTTTGCTCTTTGTTTGGCTCTAGTCCTGTTGCATCCGGCCACTGCTGCGGGAATTCGGGGCGTCACTGAGGAGCCCGCCGCCCATATCGGTGGGGTTCCGGTCTCGGTTTGGACCTATCCTAGTGATGATCTCAGAGTAAAAGGCTTGCTGTTCCTGCCTCGTGCCAAAGGAAAACTTCCGCTGGTCCTCTTCAATCACGACGGCGTATCTGGCATTTCCAAGCAGCACATGCGGACTTGTGCTCGTCTCGCGCAGGCTGGCTATGCCGTATTTGCCCCATCTTATCGCGGAGAGGATGGCTCGGAAGGGGCGATCGAAGTTGGCGCCGGCGAAGTGCGCGACGTGCTGAACGTCCTGCCGCTACTGGCTCAAATACCCAATATCGATGGTCGGAGGGTAGCCCTGGTGGGCCTCTCGCACGGCGCTTTGATCAGCGTGCTGGCAGCCGGTCAACAACCCGAGGTTGATGCCGTAGTGGCGGTTGATGGCGTGATGGACATCTACGGCTGGTGGCGCTATCTCCGGGAAGCTGGAAAGCTGGGCCACGACGATCTGACCCGGCGAATCTTCGGAACCGGCCCAGAGCATGTTCCACATGCCTTTTCGTCCCGTCATGCGCTAGCTCAGATTCCGAGACTAACGGCACCGGTATTAATTCTAAAGGGGGGCCAAGACGACATCGTGCCCGTCGAACAGGCGTTTACCTTTAAGACCGCAGCGGACAGGTCTGGAGTTATCGTCACCTTGAAGATTTATCCTCACTGTAGGCATGGATTCCTAGTCTACGTACCTTACATCAAAGGTAGTGTGATGCCAGCGGAACGCGCCGAAACCAAGCTGGCCTGGCAAGATCTCCTGGTCTTCCTCAAAAAGCATCTTAAATCTTGAAATTGCCTTTTGAATTACAGAACTTGTCTTAAAGGCGAACTGAGACGAATTATGGCTCCCTACTCGGGCATCTGGCAGCAATACCCGGTAGACATCGGGACTTACAGCGGTTTTCACTCTACCGTAAGGCATAGCCGCGGTGCCTGAACCAGCCGCGGACATTGGAGGCGGTGATCGTATCAAGAGCGCCACTCAAGGCCGCATCGAGCGCCTCGCGGGTATGAGCCTTCACCGTGGCAAAGAGGTCCTGAGCTTCTACCAGCCCGGTTCGATCGGCGAGAAGTCGGGCGAATACGGTGACAAGTAAAGCAAGGTGGCGCCGGTAGCCTCAATGGCTTCGCGGATGCCTTTGACTTTATGGGCGCTCAGGTGATCCATCACCATGATATCCCCGGCGACCAGTGTGGGCGCCGGCATCTGCTCGGCATAGGCGCGAAACACCACCGCATCGGTCGGACCATCGAGACGGTCATGACGGCCTCAAGACCTTGGCAGGACAAGGCGCCAGGACCGTCACCTTGCGCCCATGATTCTTGGGCACGGCCAAAGTGGTGGGGCATGGCGACCTTGACACGCGATTCAGCGATAAACTTTAAGCGCACCAGCGGCAAGCCACGGACCTGCGCCCGGTACTCGGCACAGGCTTGGGTTATTTGGGTTATACGGAACTGAAATAATTCCCGGACAGGCGTAAGCGTAAGTTCTCTCGTTGACCTGGGAGTGATCCGGATGGGTTCGACGAGCCCCGTTTCCCAGTGGCTGTCCGCCGAGCAACTGGCTGGTGGGGCACGCCGTGAACCGAAGGCCCGAGTGCGCTGCCGGATGCTGGCCATCCGCCATCTAGCGGCCAGCCACCGCATTGACGAAACGGCTGGCCTGTTTGCCTTGGGCCACACGCCGTTGTATGACTGGGTACGGCGCTACAATGCCGAAGGACCGGTGTCCTGTCCCATTAATTCGCTGACATAGTCGTTGAAGTTTGGCCAGGATGGAATCGGCCGTGGCGGTCCAGACGAAGGGGCGGCAGGACTGGTTGTAATGGGAGATGAAGTGGTTGATGTTGCTGACCAGTTCCCGAACACTGGCAAACGAGCCCCGCCGGATGGCCTTATCGGTGATGAGGGCGAAAAAGCGCTCGACCTGGTTGAGCCAGCTGGCG
>Ga0196972_1000359_pt1 | contig 26337 bp, 23 predicted proteins | sample S1v_2013CmetaG_FD_148618 | JGI IMG/M metagenome (GOLD analysis project Ga0196972, IMG submission 148618) | Soil microbial communities from Anza Borrego desert, Southern California, United States - S1+v_20-13C | ecosystem: Environmental > Terrestrial > Soil > Desert | place: USA: California...
AGGCTCCAGCCCAGGTTTTGATCAGACGCGAGCATAAACCGAATGGAATTCGCGAATCCCATTCCGTGAATGAGTCCAAAGAACAAAGCCAAAAAATAATTTACCCGCACTGATTGCCTGGTAAACTTTTTCTGGAAAAGGTTGGCGACGGCCGTAATCACAATCGTCATAGGTATAAGAAACTCTACCCAGTTCGAAGGAAACCTCACCACGTCAAGCACGCTGAGTGCAAGTGTAAGAGAGTGGCCAATGGTAAATGCCGTGACGAGGATCAAGACCTGTTTCCAGTCTTTCAGCAAATAGATTGCAGCCAGCGCAGCAATGAACAGCTGATGATCGAGCGCATCCTTACTAATGATATGTTCCCAGCCCAGCTTAAAGTAAAACCCGAAGTCTCCCATGTTTATTTGTGATTCCTGTCAACCGATCCTGTAAATTTAACGTCAACAGTTTACCAGGCATCAAAATAATCCAGAGTTTTGTAATCATAAAAATTTTTCCGTCAATGGCAGCATGGCTCAATAAATGGCTCTTATTCTCCCTTATTCCCTTTTATTTCAATATGAGTGGCTTAAAAGAAGGTGGGAAACCAGGGGAAAACCGCACCATTGCCCACCCTTTACACCTTAGTGTGACTGAAATAAATCATAATGCTGCTGATGCCACACTTGAAATAAGCTGTAAGATCTTTACTGACGATTTTGAGCGGATTTTGCGAAAGAATTTCCCGGAGAAATCCATTGACCTGATCAATCCTCCTGATCGCCAGGCAATGAATGCAATGGTGAATGAATACATCAGTAAGAGGCTACAAATTAAAGCAGATGGCAGGGCAGTGGGTTTTACCTGTATTGGCTTTGAACAGGAAGAAGATGCTACATTCAGCTATTTCCAGGTTGACAATATTTCAGCTGTAAAAAAAGTTGAACTTACGAATAGCATATTGCATGATCTGTTTACTGACCAGGCGAATATCAATCACATCATCGTGGGGGGAAAACGAAAGAGTAGTAAGCTTGATCAACCTAAAACGACAGTGGTAGAAACGTTCTGATCATCCTTCTTCCATTTCTTCCCTTAATTCTTCACTGATCTTTACGAGTACTTTGTCAATTCGGTGCCCATCCATATCTATGATTTCGATATGAAAACCTTTCCATTCCAACGTATCGCTGGTTTGCGGAATGCGCTCCAGCTTATGTAAAATGAAGCCTGCGAGTGTGTCGAAGTCCTGTTCCCCCTCATTCATCCAGTCAGCTTTCTCAAAATGCGAAAGGAAGTCATAAAAGGGGATCTGTGCATCTACCAGGAATGTTCCGTCCTCTCTTGGCCTGATCTCATAATCCTGCATATCAGGTTGAGGAATTTCGCCAATGATCGCTTCCAGTATGTCATTAAGCGTGATCATTCCAAGTATGCTCCCGTATTCATCTACTATGAAGCAGGAATGTATCTGCGATTCACGGAATTTTTCCATTACCTGGAAGGGTGTATTGTTTTCAGGAACGAAAAGGGCAGGTTGCATGAGTTCCTTGAACTTAGTGCGGTCAGGCGTTACGTAGAGGTCTTTAATGGAAACCACGCCCTTTATATCATCAATGTCGCCATCGCAAATGGGATACACAGAGTGTGGCTCACTCATGATCTTCTCCCTTATTTTTTCTTCAGTGTCATCCAGGGTAAACCAGATAATGTCACTTCGATGGGTCATGAGTGAGGTAATGTTCCTGTCGCCAAGGTGAAACACGCGATTGATAATGGTTTGCTCAGCCTCGTCGATGGTACCGGCTTCTGCTCCTTCCGTTATCATCGTCTTGATCTCTTCTTCGGTCACGGCATCGTCCTTCACCCTCTTGATGTTGAAGATGCTGAAGAAAAGGTTACTCACTTTACTTAACAGCCAAACAATCGGGTGGGTGATCTTGGCAAATACGTTGACGGGAACAGCCACCAGTTTCGATATTTTTTCAGCGCGGAGCATGCCGATGCGTTTCGGTATCAGTTCCCCGAAAATGATTGAAAGGAAGGTGACGACGATTACGATGATGGTGGTTGCTATTGTATTGGAATAATCAGCAAATACCCCGATTTTAGCGATTTGAGGTTCGAGATAGCGCGCAAAGCGCTCGCCTGAATACACACCCGTGAGGATGGAGATGAGGGTAATGCCAATTTGTACCGCTGAAAGAAATAATTCAGGATTGTTTGAAAGCTCGAGTGCTTTTCTGGCTTTGATATCGCCACGATCAGCCTGGCTTTCAAGTCGGCCTTTTCTTGCTGACACTAACGCAATTTCAGCCATAGTAAACAATGCGTTGATGAAAATGAGAAGGGCCAGAATGAATATCTCCATTAGGAAGACGAGGTTGATTTCTTATCGAAGATAGCAAATCCGTAGCGCTTGTTGAATACAACTCCTGTGAAGGTTCCGGCAAACAGACCAATCAGGGAACCGGCAATTACATCGAGAGGGTAGTGCACACCCACATACACTTGCGCATAAGCAATGAGAATGGCCCACAAATAGAATACCAGCGCCCATTTGCCCATGAATGAGCGGAAAGTGATAAAGAGGAAGGTGGCCATTCCAAAATGATTAGCCGCATGATTGGAAGTAAAGCTGTAACCGCCGGAGCAGCGCTCAACCAGCAATCTTACATTGAAATAAAAATCAGGGTCAGAACAGGGGCGAAGGCGTTCAATAGTATGTTTGAAAACATACGTACCCACCATATCAGTTATTGCAATTGTGGCAACAAAGAACAGGATCCACCATCCACCCGATTTGCGAAAATTCATCACTACGAATGCCCCGAGGAATAGATACAGCGGATACCAGTGAGCCCCATTTCGAAGGAACGGCATAATAGAATCAAAGAACCCATTTGTCCATTCGGAATTTAACCGGATAAACATTTTTTGGTCCCAGTGCTCTAAAGTTTCAAACATTCCCCGAAAATAATTAACGTTTTCCGTTTTCCGTTGGCGTCCTCAACTTAGTACTTAATTAATTAAGAGTAAGCTGGTGCTTTCAGGTTCTTACGGCATACGGCAAACAAAAAACTGAGAACGGGTACCTGACCGCTGGCAGGGAAAGTATTGGAAAGTCGGTAACTATTGCTACAATTCTTATCTTGGTTAAAAATTAGCCTGATTACCGGATGTTGACGAGATTTAAATTTCCTAAAACGATTTTGTGGGTGATCAACCTGTTCCTTATCTTTTTGTTGATCTTTACCCTTTTCAGGCTGGTGACTTTTTTTGCGTTTAAACCGAAAGGATTGGATTTTGTTGATCTTCTCCCTTCCTTTATGCTTGGAGTGCAGTATGACCTTCGGTGGATTGCTATCATTCTCCTTCCCATAGTGCTACTGAGCATGTGGCCGCGCCTTTCACCCTTTTATGCGGCACGAAATAAGAAATGGTGGACCTGGTACCTGGCATTTGTTACGTTCATTGTGTTCTTTTTCTTTGCTGCCGATTTTGGAAGTTTTTCCTATAACCAAACACGCCTGGATGCGGGAGCCATGAATTTTGCCGAGGATTTCGCTATTTCCATGCAAATGATATGGCAAACCTATCCCATGATATGGATGTTGTTGGGATTAATAATTGCCGTCATTCTTTTCAGGTGGATGTACCACAAGAGCCATTGGCGTGTGATCAATCGCACGGATGGACGGGGAATACCATACCGGAGAAAGTTTTTTATCATCACCGCTGTAATCCTTGGTCTCTTCATCTATGGACGACTCGCGTGGCCACCGCTTACGTGGAAGCAGAGTTTTGTGTTCAAGGATAATTTCAAATCATACCTCGCCCTGAACCCGTTGCAGAATTTTTTTACTACCCTGCGATTGAGGAAACCCGAGTTCAATGAACAAAAGGCGAGAGCAGCTTTTCCTTTGATGAAGGAATTAATGCAATTGCCTCCCCAAAACAATTTTTCTTTCAGGAGGCAGATCATGCCGGGATCAGAGGCTCTCGAGAGCAGGCCAAACGTAGTATTGGTGCTGTGCGAATCATTCAGCATGTATAAGAGCAGCATGAGTGGCAACCCGCTCAATACTACTCCTTTCTTTCATTCTTTGGCAAAGAAGGGAATATTTTTCGAGCGATGCTTTACTCCCCATTTTTCTACGGCGAGAGGTTTGTTTGCAACCATTACGGGTATTCCTGATGCGCAACTTTTTAAGTTCTCCACCCGCAATCCGCTGGCGATAAAGCAGAATACCATCATCAATAATTTCGAGGGATATAGTAAACACTATTTTCTTGGGGGAAAGCCAAGCTTCAACAATTTTGAGGGACTGATGAAGAACATCGAGGGATTGCAAATGCATACGGAAGGCAGCTTTACTGCTCCCGTGATCAATGTGTGGGGGATCAGTGACAAAGATCTGTTTATGGAGGCTAACAGCATTTTTTCCCGGCAGGATAAACCTTTCTTTGCCATAATACAGACTTCAGATAACCACAGGCCCTACATGATTCCTGAGAATGATTCAGATTTTGTGAAATTGGAAATAGAGGAAGAAAGATTGAAAAAATATGGCTTCGAGTCAGTAGAAGAATTTAATACATTCAGGTACTCTGATTATTGTTTTCAGAAGTTTTTGGAAGCCGCGGAAAAGGAAGATTATTTTCACAATACGATATTCGTGTTCATTGGCGATCATGGGGTGGCCGGTAATGCTGAGGAAATGTATCCTGATGCCTGGACGAGCCACCGGCTTACGGATGAACACGTACCTTTTCTATTGTATGCACCTCATTTATTAAAGCCCGAATGGCGGTCAGAAGTAGTATCACAGATCGATGTGCTGCCAACCATCGCGGGAAGGATTCAGCAACCATATACTAACACAACCCTGGGAAGAGACCTGCTTGACCCCGGAAAAAAAAATAATTTTGCATTCATTACCAATACCGCCGGAAAAATCGGAATGGTTACTGACGAATTTTATTTCATGAAAAATCTCAATTTCCCTGATGAGCAATTGGTTCCCATCAAATACAGCGAAGTGACCTATACGGCCCGGCAGCGGGATTCTATTCAAAAACGGTTATCGGAAATTACCACGGCGTTTTTTGAAACGTCGAAGTATTTGATCATGAATAATAAGTGAGGGGCGTTCAATGTCGTTCAATTCGTTCAATTCGCTCTTGGAGAACCAGGGAAATTTCGATGAGCAGGATCTTAAGAACAACGATCAGCGAACATCGGGAAACGACCGATGACCAACGGCCTACGAACATCGGGAAACGACCAAGACTATGTTAGTGAATCAGTCCTCCTTCCGTCACTGTATAATCTTTTCTCCTTATCGGCCGTTTCAACCCTGGTTTTTTCGGAAATGATGATCATGCGTGGTGTTTTTCTTACGTGATAGGGTCCGAGTTCATAATCTCCGAATATTTCGCTTACCTGGAGACCCTGGAAACTCATCATGTCAGTAAGGTCACCAAAGGAAAATTTGTTCACCTTTTCGGTAAATTCAAGCGGTTCCCTGAGGGAGGGATCATTTATTATTATTTTCTTGTAAAAACGCGATTCATCGTGCCAGCGTTGTATGTGGTAATCGGTTTGGTCCAGCTGTTTGGCGTCAGATGGTTGTAGATGATCCTCAGCATAATGAACGTTCAGGTAGTCGATCACAAAATGTCCGTTGGGTTTGAGTCCCCGGCTGATCGTTCGGATGGCCGCATCATGCTCTCGGCGGGTTTTGAAATATCCAAAGCTGGTAAAGAAGTTGAAAATGTAATCGAAATAGTTTCCCCAGAAAGGTAGACGCATGTCATGAACAAAGAATTGCAGGTTTTCGTGCTCGTATTGTTTTGCATGTTCTATACTGTCAGGAGAAATATCAATTCCCGTCACGATAAAGCCCTTGTCAGCGAGAATTTTTGCGTGCCGGCCTTTTCCGCAGGCGATATCCAGGATGCGGCTGCCTGGCTTGATCTGGAGATGGGATACGAGGTTGTTGATGAATTTTCCTGCCTCTTCTTCGTCTCTGTCAAAATATAGTTTATGATAGAAGGGTGAATTAAACCAATCTTTGTACCATTCCTTTTCCGCCATATACCGTTGATTTAAGCAAATTTAGAAGTTAGTTTTTGTATAAATACTGTTCTGTGTAAAAGGTTTAAGGCAGTGTTGAAGGTTAAAACCGTATTTTTGCCATCCGAAAAAAATACCATTTGTGGCATTGATCAAGAGCATTTCCGGAATCAGGGGAACCATTGGAGGCAGACCTGGAAGCACACTTTCTCCCCTTGACATAGTTAAGTTTACGGCAGCTTACGGAAGCATACTTTCCAGGAAAGGTCATGCTACCGTAGTAGTGGGTCGCGATGGCCGAATGAGTGGCCCTATGGTTCGCGACCTTGTTGTGAGCACATTGAATGCCCTTGGCATTGATGTGATTGACCTGGGTCTTTCCACTACCCCTACCGTAGAGTGGGCTGTGAAAGCCGAGGGGGCTGCCGGAGGGATTATTTTGACGGCCAGTCATAATCCAAAGGAATGGAATGCATTGAAGCTCCTCAATGAAGAAGGAGAATTTATTTCAGCCGAGGTAGGGGAGCAGGTTCTTTTGCTTGCTGAAAAGGAAGATTTTCAGTTTGCGACCGTGGAAAAGTTGGGGAGTGTGAAAAAAGATGCAAGCTACCTGCAAAAGCATATCGACGCGGTGGTGAAATATCCACTGGTAAATGCAAACGAGATACGCAACCAGGAATACAGGATAGTAGTGGATGCCATCAACTCGACCGGCGCAATGTATGTACCGGCATTGTTAAATGCGCTTGGAGTGGCCGAAGTGATTGTATTGAATGGCGATGTGGATGGAAAATTTGCCCATAATCCTGAACCCTTACCGCAACACCTTGCACAATTGAGCAGTGAAGTGGTGAAGCATAATGCACACATGGGAATAGCCGTAGATCCGGATGTAGACCGGCTGTGTTTTGTATGTGAAGATGGAAGCATGTTTGGAGAGGAGTATACCCTGGTGGCGATAGCTGACTATGTGTTGTCAGGCAAGCCGGGTAACACAGTGAGCAATATGAGTAGCACAAAGGCACTTAAGGAAATTACGATAAAGCATGGAGGTGAGTATTTTCCTTCCGCAGTGGGTGAAGTGAACGTGGTAAAAAAGATGAAAGAGGTAAAGGCTGTGATAGGGGGTGAAGGCAATGGTGGAATAATTGTGCCTGATTTCCATTACGGGCGTGATGCACTCATTGGCATTGGGTTGTTTCTTACCCATCTTGCAAATTATAAGAAGAGCATTAAATCACTTCGGAGTACGTATCCTGATTACTTCATTTCAAAAAATAAAATTGAACTGGAGAATGGATATGACGTGAAGGAGATTTTTGAAAAGATCAGGAAGAAATATAAAAATCACCCGGTTAACACTGAGGATGGTCTGAAAATAGAATTCGACAGCGATTGGGTTCACCTTCGCACATCCAATACAGAACCCATCATCCGCATCTATTCAGAGAGTGATTTTGAGACCAAGGCGAATAATATTGCGTTGAGGTTGATGCAGGATATTAGGGAATTTATGTAGAATTTGAAAATTTGAAGATTTGAAAATGAGGGGTCTTTATTTATTTTCAGATTGCCTTACTATACTTCCTTCAACAATGTTCTTTAGATTTTAGTTGCCTCAAATCATGCTGTCGGATCATTTTCAAATTTTCAAATCTTCAAATTAACTTATCGCAGTTAATGGGCAACCTCCTCACTCTCACCCCCGTTGCATTAAACACCGCATTGGCAACTGAAGCTGCATAGCCAATCAGGGCAATTTCACCCATGCCTTTCGCTCCCATTGGGTTAATGACGGGGTCAGGTTTATTTACGAAGTGGGCATCTATGAAGGGCACGTCTGCATTCACGGGGACATGGTAATCGGCAAAATTGTTGTTTATATATCGCCCGAAGCGATGGTCAATGATAGCTTCTTCAGTAAGCGCCATGCCAATTCCTCCCACAACGCCGCCGATCATCTGGCTGCGTGCTGCTTTTTCATTGATGATCTTTCCAGCATCTCCTACTGTAACTATTTGTTTTATCCTGACCTGGCCCGTGAGGGGATGAACGTGAAGCTTTGTGAAATGAACAGAGAAAGAATACATAGAATACTTTTTCAACTCGGGTCCACCACCTGATTCTTTTGTGGATTCCAACTCCTTTATAGCGCCATTCCTCAGCAGGTCTTTGTAATCCATGCTTTTCGTTTTATCAACAGCCAGCATCACTTTACCATTTTCATAAACCAGGTCGGCGGCCTTTACCGTATGTTGTGTGGTAGTATGAAAGGCTTCGCTTTGTTTTACAGCCAGCTCAATCAATTTTGATTTAAGGTCCTCGCAAACTTCATATACGGCCGAACCAAGCGATGAGGTGGTTGCTGAGCCCCCTTGGGTAGGTCCAGGAGGAAGTGATGAATTGCCTAATTCAAAAATGATATTCTCCGGGGGAATTCCAAGGTTTTGTGAGGCGATGGTAACCATAGCGGTGGCGGTGCCCGGGCCCATATCACTCACAGCGCTTTGCAATACCAATACTCCATCTTCGCGCAGCCTTCCTCTGGCAGCGGCAGACCACCTTAAAGCGAAGAACACTCCTGTACCCATACCGTAGCCCACGTACATACCATCTTCCATCATGGTGCGGGGTATTTCTGGTCGTGCATTCCAGCCAATTTTCTGAGCGCCAATTTCATAGCATTCGTCGAGATATTTACTTGACCAGGGTAGATTTTTTTCGGGATCCTTATGTGCGTAATTCCGTTTGCGAAGCTCTAGCGGGTCCATGTTTAAGTTATAAGCCAGTTCATCGAGGGCTGATTCCAGTGCAAAAGTGCCGGTAGCTTCCCCGGGTCCTCTCATCCAGATAGGAGTGTTCACATCAAGTGGTAGTAACTTATAACTAGTATTTACATTGGGGCAATCATACAAGAATTTGGAGACGTTCACAATGCCCTCTGAGAAGTTCTCATAAGAAGACGTTTGTCCAACCGCGTGGTGGGTAATGCCAACCAGTTTTCCGTCAGTAGTGGCGCCAATACCGATCTTTTGCCAAGCGAATGGCCGATAGCCTACCATGGTAAACATCTGCTCTCGCGTGAGCATGAGTTTTACGGGCCTTTTCAGTTTTTTTGCGGCTATGATTGCGGCTACTTCGTGTGGCCATGTGCGAAGAGCGCTGCCGAAGCCGCCTCCTACGAATTCAGCTATTACTTTCACATTTTCTTCAGGAAGGTTATACAATTGCATCAGTTCACCCTGAGTATCCTTTACTCCCTGGGTTTTGGTATAAACAGTAAGCTTTTCATCATTTTCCCAATGAGCGACCACAGCATGCATTTCCATGGGGTTGTGAGTTTCCGTTGGCACAATATATTCTTGTTCTATCCAGGCACTTGCTTTCTTATACGCATCTGCTTCGCCACGTTTATATTCAGAAGGGCTCCATGAAGTTTTAGGTGCAGCGGCCTTAGGCAAATTTTTTATGAAGTCAGTCTGATGAATTTCTTTTTCATATTGGGCCTTTACTAACGTAGCGGCATATCTCGCACGTTCAAATGTATCAGCAACAACTATCGCTATTGGCTGGCCATTAGAAAAGATATTATCTGAATAAAAAATTTTCAGGCCCTGCCATTCCTGACCTTTCGGATTTTTTGTTTTGTCAACAGGTGAAAATCCCGGAGGATTCTCCGAATTCAGGTGAGAGATAACAGCAAGTACCCCCGGGGCTGATGAGGCTGCTTTTGTATCAAGCGCCTTAATTCTACCTTTTGCAATGGTACTCGAAACGATCATTGCGTATGTCATTCCCGGCAACACATGCTCCGCAGCATATTTGGCGCGTCCGGTTACTTTATCTTTTCCATCCACGCGATCAGCCGGAGTATGTATTGTATCAAAATGGTTATCCATGGTAATTCGTTAATTGTTTGTGATGCCAACTGCGTTCATTGCATTAACCAGTGATTGCATGATCACGGAAGGTGCCAGCTTTAGTTTGAAATTATTTTCGCCATATCCTTTCGCGCCCTTCATGGCTAGTTTGACCGCCGCGCGAAGGTTATTCCCTGTCAGTTCCTTCCCGGTTAGGAATTGTTCCACCTCGGTCAAACGCCAGGGCTTGTGAGCCACGCCCCCCATGGCCAGGTTTGCTTTTTTCACTATCGCTCCATCTAATTCCAGGGCTGTTGCCACTGAAACGAGCGCAAACGCATATGAAGCGCGATCGCGAACCTTGAGGTAAGAAATGTGCTTATTAAAAGGATTGGCAGGAATGAAAACTGAATGGATCAATTCCCCTTTCTTCAAATTATTATCCGCTTCAGGGTTGTTGCCAGGTAATTTATGAAATGCAGTGAATGCGATTTCACGGGTACCTTGCGGCCCGGTGATTTCAACTTTTGCGTCAAGTGCGGCTAGTGCAACGCACATGTCGCTAGGATGTACGGCAATACATTTTTCAGTCGTACCAAAGATTGCATGCATTCGGTTAAAGCCTTTGAGTGCTGAGCAGCCTGTACCTGGTTGACGTTTATTGCACGGGAGAGCAGTGTCATAAAAATAAGGACAGCGGGTTCGTTGCATCATGTTTCCTCCTACGGTTGCCATGTTCCTCAATTGTGCGGAGGCGCCGGCTCTTAATGCCAGTGCTAATAAGGGATAGTCCTCTTTCACTGCTTTATTGACAGCCACTTCGCTATTGATGGCCAGGGCCCCGATCTTTATGCCTTTTCGATCAGCTTCAATAAACCGGAGCGGCAAAGAGTTTATATCGATCAACCGTTGGGGTGACGTCACTCCCTTCTTCATCAGGTCGATCAGGTTAGTGCCGCCTGCAATGTAACTGGAGCCGGGTGTGCGTGACCAGGCATCAAGCGCGGCTTTTATGGTTGATGTTCGTATGAATTCAAAATTTGTCATGGTTACTTTTTGTTTTTAACATCAATTACCGCATCAACAATGTTGGGGTATGCACCGCAACGGCAAATATTGCCGCTCATATATTCACGTATTTGATCCCGGTTGTTGGCATGTCCTTCATTTACGCATGCAATGGCTGACATTATCTGGCCGGGTGTGCAATAACCGCACTGAAATGCGTCATGCTTAATGAACGCTTCCTGCATGGGATGCAGGTCTTCGTTGTTTGAAATGCCTTCGATGGTAGTCACTTTCTTTCCGTGTTGCATCACGGCGAGTGTGAGACATGAATTGATTCGTTTGCCATCCACGTGTACGGTGCAGGCGCCGCATTGGCCGTGATCGCAGCCTTTTTTGGTGCCATAGAGATGGAGCCTTTCTCTAATGAAATCGAGCAGTGTGACCCGTGGTTCAATATCGGTATTGTGCAGAACTTCATTTACATGGATCTGCAATGGAATCTTTTCAAATAGCGCCGCAATTTTTTCATCGCTTTCCGCGGCTTTAATTATGGCGGGGCTGGTTGTTGCCAGGGCTGCGATGGCTGTGGATTTTTTAAGGAAACTTCGGCGGCTTTCGGTGTGTTGGCTCATCTGTTTGAATTGTTTCTAAATTTAGGATATCCTTTTCGTTTTTCCCCGCCCGCCCGGCCGCGGGCGGGGAAAACGAAAAAAAGAGGTACCAATTACCAAAAGAATAATCGTTGTTATCTTTACGCCTTTATGGAACGTATTTACTTTGACAATGCTGCCACAACGCCACTTGCGCCTGAAGTGGTAGAAGCGATGTTGCCATACATGACGACTCACTTCGGTAATCCTTCGTCAATATATTCTTATGGCAGGGAATCAAGACTGGCTATTGAGACGGCCAGGAAGACGGTGGCGAAATTATTAAATGCCCATCCGGGAGAAATTTTTTTTACGAGCGGGGGAACGGAAAGTAATAATACCGCCATTCTATCAGCTATTCGTGACCTTGGGTGCAGGCATATCCTTTCTTCAAAGATCGAACATCATGCAGTATTGCATACGGTGGAGCATTATGGGTGCAGCGATGACGTGAGCATGAGCTTTGTTGAGCTCCTCCCCAATGGCCATGTGGACCTGGAGGATCTTGAAAAGCAATTGAGTGAATTGAAAGTGCGATGTCTTGTCACATTAATGCATGCGAACAATGAAATTGGAAATCTGCTTGACATAAATGCGGTGGGAGAGATCTGTAAAAAGTATGATGCCATTTTTCACAGTGACTGTGTACAAACGGTTGGTCATTATCCTCTTGACCTGCGCAAGACGCCGGTTCATTTTATTTCAGGAGCGGGCCACAAGTTTCATGGGCCAAAAGGAGTTGGTATATTGTACATCAATGATAACGTAAAGATTCAACCATTCATTTTTGGCGGGGGGCAGGAACGGAATATGAGGGCGGGTACAGAAAACCTGTATGGCATTATAGGTTTTGCAAAGGCGCTGGAGCTGGCGATGGCCAACCATGAAAAAGACAGGAATTATGTGCAGGGGCTTAAAACCTATATGATGGAAGAATTACAAAAGCACATACCGGGTGTAGTCTTCAATGGTGACCAGGCGGGTCGCTGTCTTTACACGGTGTTGAGTGTGGCGTTTCCCAAGACCGAAAAATCAGAGATGATCCTTTTCAACCTTGATATGCACAATATCTGTGTTTCAGGTGGTAGCGCCTGTAGCAGTGGTGCTGATGTTGGCTCCCACGTGATCAGGGAGATCAACAACAATCCTAACCTGGTGACTGTTAGGTTTTCCTTTAGTAAGAATAATGATAAGACGGAAGTAGACAGGGTGGTGGAGAAGCTTAAGGAATTGATTTAATTAATTTACGCTTTCTGTTTTCCGTTTTTAATAGCAACATCCGGTTCGGAAGGTCTTTCCATTTATTAGAATTGGCCTCTCATACATGGAAAGCCTGAGGATTTTCAATTTCCGGGTTTTTCCTACTCCCGCCTTCGGCGCGGAAAAAGGATTCCCGCCTTCGGCGCGGAAAAGGGTTCCCGCCTTCGGCGCGGAAAAAGGATTCCCGCCTTCGGCGCGGAAAAAGGATTCCCGCCTTCGGCGCGGAAAAGCATTTGCCGTTGGCCTGCTGTTCCAAGGGAATTCGCCAATTTTAGATTTTAATCATCGCTGCTGTTTTTAGGTGGAATTATTTTGAATCTCAGAGTACGTGGCGTTGCCGCGGAAAATTGAAAACCGAAAACCAAAAGCTGGTTGCAATGATTCTCAATTTATATTAAATTTGGCCCAATGAACCGGCTGAAGGATTTTGTAGAGTGGAACGCGTTTGGCGTTTGTTCGGCGATTGGTAATCGTATGGGTATCGCCACCAGTCGAATCAGGCAGTATTTTCTATATTTATCGGTACTTACCGTTGGTTCTCCCATTGTCATTTACATGGTTCTTGCGTTTTGGATGAACATACGCCGTTACATAAAAGCCGCCAGAAGAAATCCCTGGTATTACCTTTGACATCTTGCGTTTTTATTCCTGAAAGATCGCTTTTCTACCACTGATTTTGCACTCAATCCCGGCTTTTTTGCCGGCATTTGACTACCTTTGCGCTGGCTTTATTTTTCAACGCACAAACCTTGAATGTTATGGTTTTTGATCTTGATCTTATTAAGAAAGTCTATGCTGAATTGCCCGGTAAAATAGCAGCAGCTCGCAAAATAGTAGGTAAGCCTCTCACGCTTTCAGAAAAAATTCTTTACTCTCATTTATACAATAAATCCAGCCGCGCCTATGAGCGTGGAAAGGATTATGTGGATTTTGCGCCTGACCGTGTAGCCATGCAGGATGCCACCGCGCAGATGGCACTTCTTCAATTTATGACCTGTGGAAGAGACCAGGTGGCAGTACCTTCAACGGTGCATTGTGATCACCTGATCCAGGCAAAAGTAGGGGCAGTAGCTGACCTTGCTACGGCAAATGAAGTTAACAGGGAGGTATATGATTTCCTGGCCTCCATCTCAAATAAATATGGCATTGGTTTTTGGAAACCGGGAGCAGGGATCATTCACCAGGTGGTGCTGGAAAATTATGCGTTTCCAGGTGGAATGATGATTGGCACCGATTCTCATACGCCCAATGCAGGAGGCCTTGGAATGATTGCTATTGGGGTGGGAGGTGCAGATGCGGTTGACGTGATGGCGGGACTTCCCTGGGAGTTGAAAATGCCGAAACTCATAGGGGTGAAGCTTACAGGAAAAATGAGCGGTTGGACTTCAGCTAAAGATGTAATACTGTGGGTGGCCGGGCAATTAACAGTTAAGGGAGGTACGGGTGCGATCGTTGAATATTTTGGTGAAGGTGCTGATAGCATGAGTGCGACGGGGAAGGGAACCGTTTGTAACATGGGAGCGGAAGTTGGCGCTACCTGTTCGCTGTTTGCGTATGATGAAAAAATGAGTTCTTACCTGAAAGCAACCGGACGGAAAGAAATCGCTGACCTGGCTGATGGAATACGTGAGCATTTACGTCCTGATGCCGAGGTTTACGAGGATCCTTCAAAATATTACGACCAGGTACTGGAACTCGATCTGAATACTCTGGAGCCGTATATCAACGGTCCCTTTACACCTGACCTTGCAACACCCATTTCAAAAATGAGAGAAGCGGTGGTTGCCAACGGTTGGCCGGAAAAGCTGGAAGTAGCATTGATAGGCAGTTGTACTAATTCATCATACGAGGACATCAGCCGCTCAGCTTCCATTGTGAAAGACGCAATGAGCAAGGGGGTGAAGGCAGCGTCTGATTTCACCATAACGCCTGGTTCAGAATTGGTGCGATATACCATCGAGCGGGACGGATTTATCAAAGACTTTGAGGATGTGGGTGGCCTTGTATTGGCAAATGCATGCGGGCCTTGCATTGGTCAATGGGCAAGGCATATTGATGATCCTAACAGGAAGAACACCATCATCACTTCATTTAACAGGAATTTTGCGAAGCGTAACGATGGTCTCGCAAGTACGCACGCGTTCGTTGCTTCTCCGGAGGTGGTTACGGCTCTTGCGATGGCTGGTTCTATTACTTTCAATCCATTAACGGATACAATCAAAAATAAAAACGGGGAAGACATCAAACTTGCCGAGCCTACCGGTTTTGAATTGCCACCCAGGGGCTTTGACGTTGACGATCCCGGTTATGTACCGCCTGCTGAAGATGGTAGCCAGGTGCAGGTGGTAGTAAAGGCGGATAGCCTCCGTTTGCAATTATTGGCTCCATTCGCTGCCTGGGAAGGAACAGACCTCACGGGTCTTAAACTCCTGATCAAGGCGAAAGGAAAATGTACCACCGATCACATATCGATGGCGGGTCCATGGTTAAAATTCCGGGGGCACCTTGACAACATTTCTAATAATATGTTGATAGGCGCGATAAATTATTTTAATGACAAGACGGATTTTGTAAAATCACAGATCAGTGGAGAATACGGACCGGTTCCCGCTACCCAACGCCAATACAAAGCACAGGGAATTGGAACCGTGGTGGTGGGTGATGAAAATTATGGTGAAGGAAGTTCACGGGAGCATGCAGCAATGGAGCCAAGGCATCTTGGTGTTCGTGCCATCCTGGTGCGCAGTTTCGCGCGCATACACGAAACGAATTTGAAAAAGCAGGGAATGCTTGCTCTTACGTTTGCCAACAAAGCTGACTATGATCTGATACAGGAGGATGATACTATTGATATTCTGGGGCTCACCCGTTTCTCAACAGGTAAGCCTTTGGTGGTGAGGTTAACGCATAAAGACGGAACCACTGATGAGTTCCCTGTAAATCATACGTACAATGACCAGCAGATTGAATGGTTCAAGGCGGGTGGGGCGCTGAATGTGATTAGGGCTGAATTCGCTAAATAGTCGTTGTTCGATGATGGATGATCGATGATCGTTGTCCGTTATCCTGATTAGATAGTACATCAGGCGAGTGCAAGCTTGAGCCTCCTTGAATGACCGGTGGGAAGTTCAGCAACCCAATAGGCCGCGAACAACGGCCATCGATCGTCGAACATCGATATACCCTCTCAGCGGTATTTCCACTCCCCATTCCATTGGTTACTTTTCATGCCAGTTGCGTATTGCAGCTTCAGGCTATGAAATCTATTATTACCATTTTCCTTTCGCTCACATTACCCTCCATTCTGTTTGCTCAAAAGGATTACGAGGTGGTGCTTGAATTCAAACAGGGCTTTACCCTCATTAAGAAGTATTCAGGCCGTGAATACCGGTATGGCTTATTAGAAAATTCTACCGGCAAGGTTATTCTTCCCATGCAGTACAGCCTGGTAAGCGAATCGTTTGACGATGAACTTTTCCTGGTGAAGGATACAGCTGACAAGGTAGGTGTATTCTCACCAAAAAAAGGCATGGTGGTTACACCTGTTTACAGGGAAATCAGGCCATACCTGCAAGGCTTTGCAGTGGCTATTGAAGGCAGGGGAGGACTTAGTGACAGATTTGGAGTGATTGATAAGCTGGGGAAAACCGTGATCCCTTTTACCTATGAATATCTCGGAAATTATCGTGATGGCCTGTTCAATTACAGGGAAAACTCCAGGTACGGTTTTATTGACATCAAGAACAATGTAGTAATTCCTGCTACTTACAGAACGAGCAGTGATTTTAGTGATGGGTTAGCACCAGCGCATGATGAAGCAGGCAATTATGGTTTTATTGATAAGTCAGGCCAATGGAAAATAGCGCCGAAGTATGCGATGACGGATAATTTTTTTGATGGCTATGCTAAAGTCTATTCAGTTAAGAGAAACAATTCCCGTTCAGGCACTCCTGTATTTGCTGACACGATGGGAATAATTAATGGGGAAGGCAAACTAATTATTCCCATGCAATACAATTATATTTCTCATAAGCAGCATGGATTGTTCAGAGTTGATAAAGGTTCACAATCAGGGTTAGTCGATAGCACGGGCCGGATAGTTTTCCCGCTGGAATATCAAACCATTGCGTATGCAGCCGGGGGTTTTCATCTCGTAACAAGAAGTAAGAAGGGATTGGTTGACAGATCGGGAAAAGTGGTATTGCCTTTCGAGTATGATTATCTGTGGATTCTAGATGATGGATCCGTCATTACAAGGAAGGATGCATTATGGGGACTACTGGATAATAAATTGAAAACGCTGGTAGCACCGGATTCGGCTGCAACAATGCTTTCTTCCAGGAAATACATTATGGCAGTAAGAAATGGAAAGGTATCAGTTTATGACCGGCAGGGAAGGCTGCTAAAGTCAATTAAGGAACCTTTTCTTATTACCGCGTATACCAATTTCAATAAAACTTTCGATTCAGTAAAAATCAAGGTTGGAAAGGACATCAAACTATTTGATCTGGCAACGGGAAAATTTGAACGTTTACCCTATTCAGATATTGGGGATTTTAGTAAAGAGGGGATAGCTGTTGCGAGAACACAAGCCGGAGGTTACCATTTCTTAAAACCGGATGGCAGCCAGCTAAATACTAACCCTTTTTATAATGTCGTTTCATTTACAGAAGGGATCTGCGGGATTCAGGAAAGTTCTACAGTTGCTCCCTACCTCGCGAATACCGCATTGGTCAGGACGGGTGATCTTACAACCGTTTTTGAGGGACCATTTTCTGAAGGACTGGCAAAATCAAGAAGCCAGTATTCACCCACTTTATTTTATATCATTGATAAAACCGGTAAATCAGTTTTTTCAGTTTCTGCGAAGGATGTATATCCATTCAGGGAAGGAAGGTGCAGAGCGGTAACAACTACTGGAAGAGTAATGTTTTATGACCGGTCAGGAAAGCTTGTAACGGGAGAAGCTTTTAATAATGCACTTGATTTTTCAGAAGGATATGCTGCGGTTCAAATAGGTACCAGGTGGGGCTTCATTGATACTTCAGGCAATTTTACCATTCCGGCGAAATTCGATGCCGTTTCATCATTTTATAAAGGCATAGCGATAGCAAGAAGCGGCAATGATTATTTTTTGATCACCAGTACGGGTGACAGGTTTGATGCGCAGACTTTTGAAGGTGCAGGTACTCCGGCAAATGGCAGCTTCCCCGTAAAGAAAAATAGCAAGGTAGGGCTGATTGATCAAAAGGGAAGAACCACCATTGCGTTCAAGTATGATAATATACTACCACTAAGCGATGGATTGACGTGGGCTCTTAAAGATAAAAAATGGGGCCTCGTAGATAAGGACGGAATAGAATTGACCGGGTTTATTTATGACAATGTGGGAGAACTGTCTCACGGGTACTTCCAGGTGGTAACCGGAGGTAAGATAGGCCTGATAAATAAGAAGGGTAAACTGGTTTTACCTGCACAGTATGACCAGATGAGTTCGGTTCATTCCAACAGGATCATTGCCATAACCGGCGAAAGAGAATATTCGGTTGCCTTGCCATAATTTTTTAAATACAAAACACAATTATGAAAAAGTCTCGCCTTCTGATGATGAGTTTGCTTTTGATTGCGTTTACTATTCCTGTAATGGAAAAGTTGCAAGCGCAGGATTGCGAACCGGTTACCCGTCCTCAGCTTCGTTCCATGCTGGTTCAGTTAGGATATGCCGTCAATGACCTGGAAACGGCACCAGGGAAGGAGAAATATTCGATCAAAACAACTGTTGACGGCCTGGATATTCCCATAGGCCTGGAATTAAGCGGCAATTCAAAATACATTTGGCTAACTGTGAACCTGGGCAAGGCCCCGTCAGATACTTCCTCAAAGTATACATCCCTGATTAAGGAAAATTCACGTACGCAGCCCAGTCTGTTTTATGTTACAAATAGCGGTTTGCTGATGATGGGTTTACCCGTTGACAATCGAGGACTCACCAATGCTCTTCTTCGTGAGAGGATCGAATCCATCTCAAAACATGTTGCGAATACGGAAGACATTTGGGATAACTAATGGTAGAACGCATTAGGAAATTGAATCATCACTGGCTATTTTTTCTGTCAAAACGGCAAACCTGGAATGTTTGGTCCGGCTCTTGTATCTTGCGGCCTATCAAAAAAACAACGCAATATGGTACAGGAAAAGGGAACGATTTCCATCAATACAGAGAATATTTTTCCCATAATTAAAAAATTTCTCTATTCGGATCATGAGATTTTTCTCCGGGAGTTAGTGAGCAACGCGGTGGACGCCACACAAAAAATAAAGCGTCTTTCATCACTCGGGCATTTAGAGGGCGAACTGGGGGATTTAAAGATTGAAGTTTCAATTGATAAGGAGGCAAAGACCCTGACGATTTCTGACCGCGGGTTGGGCATGACGGCAGAGGAAATTGGAAAGTATATCAACCAGATCGCTTTTTCTGGCGCTACGGAGTTCATGGAAAAGTTTAAGGAAGCCAGGGATGCCAATGAGATAATTGGCAGGTTTGGCCTGGGCTTTTACTCTGCATTCATGGTAGCTGACAAAGTTGAGATCCAGACGCTTTCTTACCAGGAGGGGGCGGGGCCGGCCAGGTGGATATGCGATGGAAGCACGAGTTTCGAGATCATGGAAGGTAGCAGAAATGAAAGGGGAACTGATGTTATCCTGTATATCAATGAAGAGTCAAAAGAGTTTCTCGAGGAGCACCGGATCCGGGAAATACTGAATAAGTATGCGAAGTTCCTTCCTGTACCAATAAAATTTGGGACAAAAAAAGATGAAGTTGAAGATGGTGTGGATGAAAAAGGTGAGACGAAGTATAAGTCAATAGAGGTTGACAATATTATTAATAATACGCATCCTATCTGGACGAAGTCACCGTCAGACCTAAAGGATGAGGACTACCTTAAATTTTACCAGGAACTTTATCCCTTTTCAGAAGAGCCTTTGTTCTGGATACATTTAAATGTTGATTATCCATTCAACCTGACTGGTGTGCTCTATTTTCCCAAACTAAAAAATGAGTTTGAGATACAACGTAATAAGATCAAGCTTTTCAGCAGGCAGGTTTTTATCACAGATGAGGTAAAAGATATTGTACCTGAATTTTTAATGCTTTTACATGGTGTAATTGATTCTCCTGATATCCCGCTTAATGTGAGCCGTTCATTTCTTCAGGCGGATAGTAACGTTAAGAAGATCAATAGTTATATTTCGAGAAAGGTTGCAGATAAATTGTTAGAGCTCTTCAAGAAAGACAGGAAAGCTTATGAACAAAAGTGGAATGATATCAGCCTGTTTGTGAAATATGGCGCTATTTCCGATGAAAAGTTTTATGAAAAGGCGAAAGAATTTCTTTTGTTGACCAATACCAATAATGAATTTTATACTTTGGAGGAGTATACGGCGAAGGTGAAAGACTTTCAGACAGACAAGGACGGAAACCTCGTTTACCTTTATACGGTTGACGCGGAGCGACAACATAGTTACGTGCAGGCCGCCAATAAGAGAAATTATGATGTGCTCCTGCTTAATTCTCCTATAGACCCGCATTTCATTCACCAGTTTGAAATGAAGCTTGAAAAAACTTCACTTAAACGAGTGGATGCTGACGTGCTTGATAAATTGATTGTTAAGGAAGACATTCAAAAGCATAAGCTTTCAGAGGAGGATGAATCAAAGTTGAAGGCGGTTTTTGAAAAGGCAATTTCTAATCCTGACATGAAGGTGCATATAGAATCACACAGCAATGACAACCTTCCCGTAACCATCACCATGGAAGAGTGGATGCGCAGAATGAAAGACATGGCCAAACTTGGCGGGGGTATGAGTTTCTATGGCTCGATGCCTGACAGTTATAAGGTTTCAGTAAATGCTGATCACCCTGTTGTAAATAAAATTCTTACTGCGGGGGAAGATAACCAGGTTGAGCTTGCCAGGGATGCGTTTGACCTGGCGCTGTTGGCACAGGGAATGCTAAAGGGTAAGGAGTTGACGGAGTTTGTAGAGAGGAATGCGCGGAAGCTATAGTATTGGTTCGATTTGGAATTGGGAATTTGTGGGAGCTAATATACCTGGAAGCGTGTGGAAGTAGTATAAGGAAGCTAAATTAGATAATAAAGACTTTTCTGACAGCTTGAAACGTACCTTTAATAAAAGAAAACCCACTTGAAAGCCAGCACGGGTTACATATAAAAAAGCAACCTACAAATTCCCAATGCCAAACGCCCGCACTCTACTCAGCTCTCGCATCTCATGGTCCCTGACCAAATTCCAGATTCGCAAAATCTAAATGCCTGGTACTTTATTTCCTATTACTCGTGGAATCAGCGTGCCTGGCATTAACCGGGTTGAAAACCAGGAATTCAGGCGGATCAGGGTATTGTTGAATCAGTTCGCTGTATTTCTCTTTCAAGCGACGCTTAAAATTGCCGACATAGCCTGGTTTCGGTATGCGTTCCAGATCAAGGGGAACCGCTTCAATAAGGTCATTGCCTATGTACATCATCAATTGCATATAAAGCAGGATAGAATACAAAAAAAGAAAATTCCTTCCTTTTCGTCAATATTAGAATTACGTGGTTTGAATGCGTAATTCTACTGTTTCCAGGACCCTGAGTGGAGTTTACTAATTTTGTATCCTGGCAAAGAGCACGGCATATTACATTATTAATGGTATTACCTGTTACAGGATACTGGCGGCTCCCGTGCTTGTGTTTTTTGTAATAAGGGGCGAAATGGAGGTATTCAAATACCTGTTGGCGCTAAGCTTTTTTACTGACCTAATTGATGGGTGGCTGGCCAGGAGGTTCAATGTTCCAAGCATGTTAGGCTCAAGGTTAGACTCTATTGGCGATGATTTAACGGTAGCCGTAGGAGTTTTTGCAGTGTTATACACGAAGCCTGAATTTATAAGTGCGCAGAGAATAGTTTTTATTATTCTCCTGGTACTATTTATTGTGCAGGTTTCATTTGCCCTGGTAAAGTATAACAAAATCACCAGCTTTCACACTTACCTTGCCAAAGCTGCTGCCATATTACAGGGAGTATTTTTAATTTTAATATTCTTTTTAGCTGAGCCGGTGCTTGTTTTATTTTACGTTGCTTCGATCGTAACAATGATACAATTGGTAGAGGAGATCATTCTAATTTACCTGCTCAAAGATTGGAGAGCGAACGTGAAAGGTATATGGTGGTTAAGGCAGAAAAAAAGAAAGTAGAATGCCGGGCAGTAAAAGACCGGCATTCTACTAAAGCCTCCGCTTGCTATGTTCCTATTGTTCTGTTTTAGTCTTTTTCTTCAAAATATTTCCCTGGTCATCAATTAATAATTTGGCTTTACCATCTGAATTTTTCAATTCAATTTCATAAGCCATCCTGTCTTTGTGGTATTCCCTGTTGATTGATGAAATGCTGTAACCAGGATATTCAGTATTCAAAACGGATGTTACCTGGTTTGGCAATGTTGTATGATCAGTCATCACATTTGCTGTTCCCACCCAGGTGCCATTTGCGTCATACCAGGCATAATATCTCTGGTTGTCCATGTCAAATTGCACAACATAATCATCGGATGAAAGTGGAGCCCAACCTGCAAGTTCCCAGTCGATAGGAACCACCACCTGGTCATATCCTGACCATACTACATTAGTAGCTGTTGGATATTGCGTGGTAAAACTGGTACGGGTACCGTCAGGAACAGTTACCGTGAGGGTTTGATCTGTGGCTCTATATGGTTCGCTGCAGGCGAAGAGGATACTAAGGCTGGCGATTGCAAATAATGATTTGAGTTTCATAACAACTGATTTAATGATAAATAATTTTCACTTCTTTAGCTACTTTCCGCCAATGCTATGCCAAGGGAAGCATGATTTGAATTAAATTCTAACTTAAGTTGTGCACATTTAGGGTATTGCGTACATGCATGTGGAATCATCTCCACTCAGGAATGAAGTAAAAGGGGATAGCATGAAAATAGTTACCGACCGCCCCTGGTTTCTTCGTTGCTAATCTCATCATCCCTACGGCCTGTTTTACTGTATTTTCCATTTGAGGGATCGTTGGCCGTACTAATGCTTTCATCAGGGCGGTTGGAAGGATTATCGGGTAATTTTTTATATCCGGTTTTTTCTGAAGTATTCTCACCGGTCCTGTTTTCTTTATCCGTTTCCTTTACACTATTTCTATTTCGAGTGCTGTCTGGCATATGAATTATTTTAAGTTGTTGAATTAAGCATCCGATTTTTCATCACGATTTTTTTCCACTTTCCGCTCTTCGCTTTTTTCAGGCGCCAGTTTTCCTTCTGGTCTTTCTTCAGCTAGTTCTATCTCGCCATTTTCCCTGGCTATGAAATCGATGTGTTTATCCCTGTTGGCTTCAGAGGGAACATCCAGATGACGGTCCTTAATGTTTTTTTCCATATTAAACAGTTTACTTAATAAACAGCTCAATAATACTGCCAGTTGTTAGGGCTGTTTTAACAGGATTTTAGTCAGAAGAAGGAGATGGTTTTCGTAGTATTTATTCTACACATGGCCTCCTATATGACTGACAGAATAATGCAACGATTGTCTATTTTTTAGGGTAAGCGGGTTTTGTTCCTTTATGTCAGAAAATCGGAGCGTATCTCATATCAACCTACTCCATAACCATGAAAAAAAATAACAAACGAAATGCCTCAGTCAACCTGGAAACGGCTGACGTTAGCGTGTCACTGGCAGAGTCAAAATTATTAAAGGACATGGTGGAGGAACTGGCGAGATTTCGGCAGACTCCGGGTTTTGACGCCGGGGAGTCACAAATGGGTTGGAATTCATTAGAAACCTCGTCACTTGAAGCGTATGTGAGTGGAGATATTTCCATGATGATTGACGGGAAGAAGGTAGTACCTCCCTTTGTAGCTTCCTTTCTTTTTACCTGTACCCGTCCGCAAAGGGGCAAGTATTACCTCCGCTGGATGAATTCATTATCCTGAAAAACCAAACGCATGATCTACATATTCTGGTTGCAAGCGCTGGAAATAGGACAAATTGGTAAAATCTGGGTTTCCGTTGCGATAAAAACCGTTACCCATAGGTTTTAATTGCAAGCGTTTTCTCTGCAATAACGCACCCTTTCCTGTTTTCCCGCCATTTGGGCCAATTGTTCCTGGTTACCTTGTTTTCTGCCTGGCAGGCTTCAGGAAACTAAAAATTTGAAATACCCCATTTTCACAAGAAAGTCTTTGTTTTGGAAAGCCCAACAGAAAGCAGGAAGCAGAATACGGTAAATTGCATGTATGCAAAAAATGTACGGGTTCTTATTCTTATTTTTCTCCATAATGGAAGTAACCGGGCAACAGGTTCCCGGAAAATTTGTACAGGAAACGCATTACCTCGTTTACTTTCCTGAAGGTTATAATGAGGATACGTCGAGACGATGGCCATTGGTGATCTTTCTTCATGGCAGTGGTGAAAGTGGTAATGATCTTAATAAGGTGAAGGTGCATGGGCCGCCTAAGCTTGCGGAAAAGGGTAAGAAATTTCCCTTTATCCTTGTATCCCCACAAGCTCCTCCAGGTATGGGCTGGCAGACAGCAACTTTATATCAGTTACTCTCACACATCAAGAGAACGCAACGCGTAGATGACAAAAAGGTGTATCTCACGGGCCTGAGCATGGGTGGTTATGGTACGTGGGAATTCGCGATGGAATACCCATCAGAATTTGCGGCCATTGCACCTGTTTGTGGTGGCGGGGATAGCTCAAAAGCCTGGCGGTTGCGGCATATACCCATCTGGAACTTTCATGGCGCAAAGGACGACGTGGTTTTTCCTGAGGAAAGCGACAAAATGGTGGCGGCTGCCAGAAGGCATAACTCAAAGGTGAGGTATACACTCTACCCCGAAGCGAATCACAATTCCTGGGATTCAACATATAACAAGGATTCATTGTATGATTGGCTCCTGGCGCAATCAAAATTCGAGTATAAGGAAATCAACATGGCTGTTTCCGAACTAAAGCCATTAGCTGGCAAATATGTTCGAAAGGCGGCCGATACATTAGCCATCAATCTGGATGATAATAAGTTGAATATCATTGCCGGCAGAGATACATTTCAACTGCGTCCTGCGGCAAAAAACATGTTTTTCATCCATCCTGATTGGCAATTGGAAATTCAATTCAGGAGAGAAGGAGGGAAAGTAACCGGATTGCTGGTTTTGGATAATGATCAAGCTTTGTATCGGAAGGTAAAATGAATATAGAGGAGGGAACTTAGTCCGGCAATTGCGGGCAGGTAATATTGACCCTGTTAAAGTTCCACTGTTATAGGGGTTAACTGTATTCTTATTTTTTGCTAGGTCGTTGGAAAGAAATGGCAGAAATAAAAACCCCTCGTAGAAACGAGGGGACTCATTAAACCTTATCCTATGAAAATTAAGTAGGACAAAATAAGTCCAGCCTCGCGAGATGTTGAAGTAAAAAGGAATATTGTTTTATAAAATACGGCTTTCTACCTATTTATCAGCCTCCTGGTGTACCGTGATAGTTGGAGATTATTATTGCGAGGAAAAACTGGTACCAAATATTTGACTTTCCAATACTCCGATATTTCTGCATGCACGGGATTGTACTGCTTACGATTTTCCGTTTTCATTATTTTTCGGATCGAGCGTATAGGAGAGCAGGTTGATGACATCCGGAAATGGTTTAATCGATTAGTGTAGTCGAATGATAGAGAAGGAAAAGGTCGCGTATTGCAATAGGGATATTAGGGAAATGCGGAGGGGAAAAAGGAAAAGCATAAGAAATGATGGATGCAAAAGGGCTTGTAAAGCAGATGGCATGCAAGGCTACTGAATGTGGGTGAGGAAACGGTAAATGGGAGGTCAATGAAGGGAACCCTGGTAATAAGACGAAAGGTTAGTGAAGGAAAGCTTGGTATTAAGAAGAAGGTTAGGAAGGGAAGCTTGGTACGAGGGAAAAAGGTTAATGATGGAAAGCTTGGTATGATGGTCTCTCTGAATTTGGTCTGACTACCCCGCCCGCGGGGCCCTCCCTCCCCCGCCTTCCAACCTTCCATTTTTTTTGCCCATGGCAATGACCGTCCAGGACGCTTTCAGCATCATTTTTTTCAGGTCAACTCCCTTTCCCCGCCCCCGGCACTGGTTGTTCAGCAATAAAAACACTTTTTTCTCAACACTTGGATATCCTCATGATCAGAAATCAAATTTCATTTACAATGAGGTTTAAACCATGGGAAAAAAACAATTTTTATCGTTTTTTTTCCCGCGGAATTGTCAAAAAAATAAACAATGGATCTGTCAATACCGCCTGTATCGGCTGTTGATAAACGTAAGCCTTCGGCGAAGTACATCTTGTTAATCAGAACTATCCTTTGTATCGATGCGGAAGTAGTTCCTGTACTTTGTTGACAGGATGATCAGCTATCCGATGCAGCACATCTTTAAGCCATGCGTAA
>Ga0196972_1000360_pt1 | contig 26304 bp, 24 predicted proteins | sample S1v_2013CmetaG_FD_148618 | JGI IMG/M metagenome (GOLD analysis project Ga0196972, IMG submission 148618) | Soil microbial communities from Anza Borrego desert, Southern California, United States - S1+v_20-13C | ecosystem: Environmental > Terrestrial > Soil > Desert | place: USA: California...
CGAATTCCGGGAAGTCGGGCAGGGTGGTCGAAGACGGTTCGTCCAGGTTGGTCTGGCCGATCACCACCAGGTCGCTGTAGCGCGCCTGCAGGCTGATGCCCGCGCCGGCTTCGTCGTCGACCTGGCGCGCTTCGTACGACTGCACGCCGAGGCCTTTCACGGTGCTCTCGAATCGGCTCAACGACTCCGACGATGCCTTGCGCAATTCGTCGAGGTGGTTGTCGAGATGGGTAGCCATCCCGCCGCCTTCATAGATGAATCGCGACTGATAGATGAAACGGGAAATGCCGCTCGGTGCCGCACCGATCAGGTGCGCTTCCTCTTTCATGGCGATCTGTGCCGCAAGTTTCACACGTTCGGTCGCATGCTTGTCTTTGTCCACGTGGACGAGAACCGTTTTGTACGACATGGATTCTTCCTTTTATTGATTGGTCTGGCTTTCGCCGTAACGTATCTTCCTGGTTTCGCCGGCGATGCACTCGTTCAAGTTGCGTTATTAGCGTAGGGCCTAGCTCCGATGCAGTCCAGAAAAATGCGTGTGCCTCAAACATTAGTTCGGGCATTTTTGACTCAAATCAAAATTTTCCGCGACACCGGTTCGTAACATCGATCGCAGATAAAAATGAGACATGTATCGGTGCTTGTTTCATCGAATGCAGCGCATCGCGAAGCGCCGCAATACCACGTACCATGCGTGCATGAGACGAGTACCGAATACAGGCGATCTCGAGCAGTCTCACGACGTACCTCCCGCCGCTCTGTTCATGTACGTTCATCATGCGCGTTCATGGTCCGCCATGCATTCGCATTCAACGATCGAACGGACTGAATCGGCCTACCAGGAATTGTCATGACTGTCAGGAACCTCAAGCAGCTCTTTGAGCCCGGCTCCATCGCCATTGTCGGCGCAACATCTCGCCCGGAAAAGCTCGGCCAGTCGCTGTTGAACAATGTCCTCGCCGGCGGATTCGGCGGAGAGATCATGCTTGTGAACCCGAAATACGGATCACTCGCCGATCGCAAGGTCTATTCCTCCGTCTCCGCGCTGCCGTCGCCGCCCGACCTGGCCCTGGTCTGCACACCCTCGGCGACCGTCCCCGGGATCATTGACGACCTCGGCAAACTGGGCACGAAAGCAGCGATCGTACTTACGCCCGGGCTGGCCCTGAAGAAGGACCTGTACGGCCGGAATATGCGGGACCTGATGCTCAAGGCCGCCCGACCGCATCTGTTGCGCATCCTTGGACCCGGTTCGTTCGGCTTGCTGGTGCCGAAGCTCGGTCTCAATGCGAGTGTTGCGAATTCGTCCGCACTACCTGGCAAGATCGCGTTTGTGTCGCAGTCCGGCGCCATGGCTTCCGGCGTGCTCGACTGGGCGTGTTCGCGGCACATCGGGTTTTCCAGGTTCTTCTCGCTTGGAGACATGGCTGACGTGGACTTCGGCGATGTGCTCGACTATCTTGCAAGCGACCTCGAGACACATGCGATCCTGCTGTATGTCGAAGCGATCAAGGATGCGCGCAAGTTCATGTCGGCCGCACGCGCTGCCGCGCGCAGCAAGCCAACCTTGATCATCAAGGCCGGACGCGCGGCGGAAGGCGCGAAGGCTGCAGCCTCGCACACGGGCGTCCTGGCCGGATCGGACGATGTCTATGACGCCGCCATCCGGCGCGCCGGCATGCTGCGCGTCGATACCACCACCGACCTGTTCGATGCGGTCGAAACCCTTGCGCATGCGCGTGCGGTCCGCGGCGACCGTCTTGTGATCATCTCCAACGGCGGCGGACCGGGTGTGATGGCCACCGACGCCCTCATTGCCAATGAGGGGCGGTTGGCGAGCCTGTCGCCGGGTGTTGTCGGATCGCTCGACAAGATCCTGCCTGCGGCATGGTCCAGGGCCAATCCCGTCGACATCATCGGCGATGCGTCGCCGGAACGTTACGTGGCGACGATGGAGACGGTGATGCAGTCGCCCGATGTGGATGCCGCCCTGATCGTCCATGCGCCCACCGCGCTGGTGTCGAGCACCGATGTGGCAGCGGCACTCATTCCGGTGGCCGGAAAGTCGGGCAAGAACGTGCTCTCCTGCTGGCTCGGCGGCGAATCCGTGGCAAAGGCACGGGGAATGATTTCGGAGGCGGGTATTCCTGCCTACGATACGCCGGAAGAAGCGGTGCGCGGCTTTATACAGATCCTGCAGTACAACCGCAACCAGAAGCTGCTGATGGAAGTCCCGGCGTCGTCCTCGTCGGTCGAGGAAGATCGCGAAGCCGTTCGGGCAATGGTGAGGAAGGCGCTTTCGCTCGGGCGCAATGCCTTGTCCGAGCCGGAGGCAAAACAGGTGCTTGCTGCCTACGGCATACCGGTAGTGCCGACGCGCTTGGTTCGCAGCATCGAGGAGGCGGTGACATGCGCGCAGGAGATTGGTTTTCCCGTCGCGCTCAAGATCGTTTCGCCGGACGTGGGACATAAATCGGATGTCGGCGGCGTGGTGCTCGACCTGGAGGATGCCGGGTCGGTCGAGGCGGCTGCGACCGCGATGAACAAACGGCTGATCGAAATGCGGCCGAACGCGATCCTGGCGGGTTTCTCCGTGCAGTCGATGGTACGCAGGCCTGCGGCGCGCGAACTGATCGTGGGCGTTGCCACGGATCCGGTGTTCGGACCGGTCATCCTGTTCGGCCAGGGCGGCATCGCGGTCGAGGTGACTGCGGACCATACCATCGGATTGCCGCCCCTGAACATGGTGCTGGCGCGTGACATGATCTCGCGCACGCGAGTCTCCAAACTGCTTGCCGCATATCGGAATTGCCCGGCGGCCGATGTCGATGCGATCTGTCGTGTCCTGATCCAGATCTCCCATCTCGTGATCGATATTCCGGAGATTGCCGAACTGGACATCAACCCCCTGCTTGCGGACGCAGAAGGCGTAATTGCCCTCGACGCGCGAATCGGTATCCGGCCAACGGAAAAGGGCGGGGTGGATCGACTTGCCATCAAGCCTTACCCGGAAGATCTTGAGGAATGGGTGGAATGGCAAGGCGAGCGCATCCTGCTCCGGCCGATCATGCCGGAGGATGGCGCTGCGCATGTAGAGTTCTTCGGCTCGCTCCATCCCGATGACGTGCGCATGCGGATGTTCGTGCACATGCGCGAGCTGTCGCACGCACAACTGGCGCGCATGACGCAGATCGATTACGACCGGGAAATGGCCTTCATCGCAACCCGCACTCGTCACGACGGCAGCCCCGAGACGCTCGGGGTCGCGCGCGTGGTCTTCGATCCGGACAACATCCAGGGCGAGTTCGCCGTGACCGTTCGTTCCGACATGAAGGGAAAAGGCTTGGGGAAGCTGCTCATGCAGAAACTGATACGCCATTGCCGCGACCGCGGCGCCCAGGAGATCGTCGGCGAGACACTGAGCGAGAACCGGGCCCTGCTGGGCCTGGTCAAGCCTCTTGGATTCTCAGCGCACCGCTCGAGCGAGAGCGATACCTACCTGCTCAGAATGCCATTGAAAAATGAATAAGGAAGACTTGCAGCGTGCGAGCTCACATTGCATTTCGGCCCGTTGCAATATAAGATTCTTTTAAAATGAATCTTATAGAGGCCAAAATGACTCTCTTGCGCATTGAAGATCCGAAAGCGGTAGAGCAGGATGGAAGCGGATTCTCGCACCACCCCGTCTTTCGCCTGGGTTTCCGTCCGTTCTATCTCCTCGCCGCGGTATTCGCCGCCTTGAGCATCCCGCTATGGATTGCACGCTACTTCGGCGAGCTTTCCGCGCTGGCCCGCGTCGACCTGAACTGGCACATGCACGAAATGGTGTTCGGCTTCGCCATAGCCGTCATCATCGGTTTCCTTTTCACCGCAGGGCGCAACTGGACCGGATTGTGGACGCCGCGCCGCGGGCATCTGGCGGCGCTTGCCGGCCTGTGGATCGCGGGCCGGCTTGCCATGCTGCTGGCTCCACCGGTCTTCGCCGCTGTGGTCGACCTGCTGTTCCTGCCGTTTGCGGCGTACCCCATCTACCGGGTACTGCAGCGAACCGGCAACAAGCGCAACATGTTCCTGGTTGGACTGCTGGGCCTGCTGACTGTCATCAATGCGGTTTTCCACGCTTCCGTCATCGGCTGGTTGAACGTCTCGTCCATCTCGCCGGTACAGGCGGCGATCCTTGTCATCGTGATGATTGAATCGGTGATCGGCGGGCGCGTGATTCCCGGCTTTACCGCGAATGCAATCCCGGGGATGAAGCCGATCACGGATGCGAAGCGCGACAAGATCTGCCTGGTCCTGACGGCACTTGCATCGCTGTCATGGGTGGCACACCTGCCCGGACCTTTGACCGGATCGATTGCGGTCGCCGCCGCATGCGCGCAGGCGATGCGCATCGCCGGATGGAAGCCGCACGTCACGCTGCGCAAGCCGATACTCTGGATCCTGCACCTTTCCTACGCATGGATTCCTGTCGGATTCTTCATGCTCGGCCTGGCGGCTGTCGGGCTGGCGTCGAGCAGCGCAGCCTTCCACGTGCTGACCATCGGCTCCATGGCCGGCCTGATTGTCGGCATGATCACGCGTACCGCGCTCGGCCATACCGGCCGTCCGCTCACAGCAGGGCGCAGCGAACTTGCCATGTACCTGCTGATCCAGGCGGGCGTCGTCACGCGCATGCTCGCCGCGGGTAATGTGATGCGCCCGGCGATGCTGGTCGCGACTGCGGCTTTGTGGAGCGCAGCCTTCATTCTGTATGTCGCAGTGTATGCGCCATATCTCACTGCGCCGCGCGTCGACGGGCGCGAGGGCTGACTTTTTTCGCAAGTCAACGCAATCCCGGCCTTTTTGACTTAGATCAAGGCTGCGATTTTGCCGGGAAACGTACACTGCAAGCCAGTCTGATAGCGCTCCGTTTGTGGGGCGAACGACAGCAGGAGCTAAACAATCATGGCAGTCCCGGCAACCGCAGTGCCCTTTTCCTCGAACGTGCAATTCGACGCGGCGCTCATCCGCAAGATGAGCCAGCAGGGGCCGCGCTATACCTCGTACCCGACTGCAGACCGATTCACCGAAGAATTCCGCATGGGGGACTACCTGCAGGCGGTCAACAGCGTGCGTGCCATGGGCGCACGCAACCCGCTGTCCCTGTACCTCCACATCCCGTTCTGCGACAAGCTGTGCTACTACTGTGCTTGCAACAAGATCATCACCAAGGTGCGCAGCAAGGCTGATGAGTACCTGACCTACCTGAAGCGTGAAATCGAAATGCAGGGCAAGCTGTTTGCCGACATGAATACCGTCGAGCAGCTGCACTTCGGCGGCGGCACGCCGACCTACATTTCCGACGCGCAGATGGGCGACCTGATGACCTACATGCGCAAGTGGTTCCGCTTTGCCACCGACGAAGCGGGCGAGTATTCCATCGAGATCGACCCGCGCACGGTGTCGCCGGAGCGCATCCATTCGTTGCGTGCGCAGGGCTTCAACCGCATCAGCTTCGGTGTCCAGGATTTCGATCCCGACGTGCAGAAGGCCGTCAACCGCATCCAGCCGGAAGAGTGCACGCTGGGCGTGATGCAGGCGGCGCGCGACGCCGGTTTCCGCTCGATCAGCATCGACCTGATCTACGGCCTGCCGAAGCAGAACCTGATGACCATGGAGCGTACGCTCAGCAAGGTGATCGCGGCCAACCCGGACCGCCTTTCGATCTATAACTATGCGCACATGCCAGCCTTGTTCAAGCCGCAACGACGCATCAACGAAGACGAACTGCCGAGCGGCGAAACCAAGCTCGACATGCTGTCGCTGTGCATCAAGCGCCTGACCGATGCCGGCTATGTCTACATCGGCATGGACCATTTCGCCAAGCCGAACGACGAACTCGCCATCGCGCAGCGCCAGGGCCGCCTGCATCGCAATTTCCAGGGCTACTCGACACATGCGGAAGCCGAAATGGTGGCAATGGGCGTGTCGGCAATCAGCTCGGTCGGCTCTACCTACAGCCAGAACGAGAAGACGCTGGAAGGCTACTACGAGCGCATCGAGCAGGGCGAACTGCCGATCTGCCGCGGCATCAAGATGAACGTGGATGACCTGCTGCGCCGGATCATCATCCAGATGTTGATGTGCAACTTCGAGCTGTCGATCAAGTCGCTCGAACTGGCTTATCCGATTACCTTCGCGAATTACTTCGCCAAGGAACTCGAGAAGCTGCGCGCACTCGAGGCCGACGGCTTGGTGGCCATCGATTCCGACTGGATTACGGTGACGCCGAAGGGCCGCCTTCTGATCCGCAACATCTGCATGGTGTTCGATCGCTACCTCGGCCTGCCGCGGGAAGTGAAGCTGGAACGCATGCACTACTCCAAAACGATCTGACGATCCTCGCACTCACGCGCCGCCGGCAAGGCGGGATGGTCGTGCACATGGGATCTTCGACAAGTGACCGAACTACATCTCCTCTCCGTTTTCATGATCGGCCTGCTCGGCGGCGTACATTGTGTCGGCATGTGCGGGGGAATCGTGAGCGCTTTTTCGGTTGCTACTCCACGTCGCCCGTTTCCTGTTCCCGTGACCAACGGCGCAGGTGCAATTGCCGGGGCATCGGTGCTTGACGGTGCAGGTCGTGTCGTTGCCTATAACGCCGGCCGGCTCGCCAGCTATGCCATAGCGGGTGCCATCGCCGGTGGTGTAGCGCAAGGGGCCAAAACCCTCTCATTCATGTCATCCCTGCAACTTGGCGGCTACTGGCTGGCCAACCTCATGCTGGTGGCGCTTGGGCTGTTCCTGATGGACGCGTGGCGCGGACTGGCCAGGCTGGAAGCGGCCGGCCAAATCGTGTGGCGCCGGGTGCAACCGCTGGTCAAGAACCTGTTGCCCATCGATAGTTTGCCCAAGGCCTTCGCGCTTGGCGGACTGTGGGGCTGGGTGCCTTGCGGGATGGTGTACAGCGTGCTGCTGACCGCGATGCTGAGCGGCTCGGCAAGCTCCGGCGCCGCGGTCATGCTGGCCTTTGGCGCGGGCACCTTGCCGGTCCTGTTCACGATGGGCATGCTGGGCACACGATTGCAGGCATGGACGCGCCGCCGCAGCGTGCGCATTGCAGCAGGGCTTGTTGTCCTGGCATTCGGCCTGCTCGGATTGGCCAGGGCATCGAGCGGTGTTTCGCTCGGCTGGCTCGACGCGATCTGCCTCACGCCGCCGGCGGTAGCATCTCACGGAGGCCACTGATGGAAGCCTTATACTGCTACCACTGCGGACTGCCGGTGCTGCCCGCATCGAGCTGGTCAGTCCATATCGCCGGCGCCGAACGCGCGATGTGCTGCCCCGGCTGCGAGGCCGTGGCGCAGACCATAGTCGACAATGGCTTGTCGGATTATTACGTCACCCGCGAAGGTTTTTCTCCGACCGGAGACCAGGATGCGCTGGTGCCGGCGGAATTGCGCTTGTACGACGCGCCGGAAGTGCTGGAGCAGTTTGCCGAGAAGGATGCGCAGGATGCCGGCGTCTGTGAGGCGACGTTCTTGGTCGACGGCATCCGTTGCGCCGCCTGCGTCTGGCTGATCGAACGCCGCCTCGCCGGTGTGCAGGGCGTGCAGGCGATGAACCTGAATGTGGCGACGGAACGCCTGCATGTGCGTTGGCGGAAAGACGGCTGCAAGCCGAGCGATATCCTCAAGGCGGTGCGGGAGGTCGGCTACACCGCCTATCCCTTCGATGCCGTGCGCCACGGCGAGCAGCTGCAGCGCGCCGGCAAGAAGTTGTTCCGCCAGGTTTTCATCGCCGGCTTGTCGATGATGCAAGTCATGATGTACGCGGTGCCGGTGTACATGGCGACCGACGGCACGATGGACGTGGACATGGAAGGCCTGATGCGCTGGGCCAGCCTGCTGCTGACCCTGCCGGCGGTGCTCTATTCGGGCCTGCCGTTCTTCCAGGGCGCCTGGTCCAACCTGAAAAGCCGCGCACTGGGCATGGACGTGCCGGTTGCGCTCGGCATTGCGGCGGCCTTCATCGGCAGCACGGTCGCGACGATCACCGGCAAAGGGGATGTTTATTTCGACTCGGTGACGATGTTCATCTTCCTGCTGCTGTGCAGCCGCTACCTGGAACTGGTCGCGCGGCGGAAGGCGGCATCCGCATTGGAGAAGTTGCAATATGCGCTGCCGGCGTCGGCTGCACGCATGCCGGGCTTCCCGGATGATCGCAGCACCGAAACCGTCCCCGCAGCGCAATTGTGCGAAGGCGATATGGTCCTCGTAAAACCGGGCGAGGCGATTGCGGCCGACTGCGTAATCGTGGAGGGCAGCACGGCCATCGACCTGTCGCTGCTGACCGGCGAGAGCCGTCCCCAACGCAAGGAAAGCGGAGATGCCTTGCCAGGTGGCGCGGTCAATGCAAGCCAGGCGATCGTGGTCAGGGTGACCAAGATTGCGAGGGAAAGCACCTTGTCGACGCTGGTGAAGTTGATCGAGCGTGCCGGCCAGGGCAAGCCGCAGATCTCGCTATGGGCGGACAAGGTTGCCGCCTGGTTTGTCGCGGCACTGCTGGTGTTCGCCGTCGTGATCTTCGGCGTATGGCACTGGATCGATCCGTCGCGTGCATGGCCGATTGCAATCGCGGTGCTCGTGGTGTCGTGCCCTTGCGCGCTGTCGCTTGCGACGCCGAGCGCACTCGCTGCGGCAACGGACAGGCTGGTGAGGCAGGGCGTGCTGGCGGTGCAGCCGCATGTACTGGAGACGCTGTACCGGACGACGCATGTTATTTTCGACAAGACAGGGACGCTCACGCTTGGCAAGCCGGTAGTGCGCAATGTCGCCGCCTTCGGCCAGGCGGATGCGATGTCATGCGTAAAGGCGGGCGCAGCGCTTGAAGCATCGAGTGCGCATCCGCTGGCACAGGCGATTGTCAATGCCGCGAGACATCCGCAAGGCGGCGATGTTGTCGCCACCGATATCGAACATACGGCGGGGCAGGGGCTGGAAGGATGTATCGATGGCGTGCGCTATCGCCTCGGCTCTGCGGCCTTCGTCGCAGGGATCGTGCGACGGGAAGCGCCAGCTGCACCTCCGAGCGGATTTACCCCGGTTTACCTCGGTACATCCGATGGCTGGCTCGCGCGTTTCGATCTCGCAGACAAAATACGCGCCGATGCGAAAGCGGTCGTCGAATATTTTCAGGCGCATGGAAAGAAAGTCATCCTGCTGAGCGGCGACCAGGATGCAGTGACGCAGCGGGTGGCATCGGAACTTGGAATAGAGACGGCGCACGGCGCATTCCTGCCTGATCAGAAGCTGGAGTTTGTGCAGCGCCTGCAGTTGGACGGCGCGGTCGTTGCCATGATTGGCGATGGCATCAACGATGCCGTCGTGCTGCGTGCAGCGGATGTTTCCTTTGCCATGGGAGGCGGTGCCGCGCTCGCACAGACGCATGCGGACACTGTACTGTTATCGGGGCGCTTGTCGTCTGTTGTGGATGCTTACGAGGCTGCCTCACAGACGATGTCCGTCATCCGGCAGAACCTTGCATGGGCGACGCTCTACAATATCGTTGCCATACCGGCGGCAGCGGTGGGCGTGCTCAATCCTTGGTTGTCCGGCATCGGCATGTCGCTCAGCTCCGCCGTCGTCGTCATCAACGCATTGCGCCTGCGCCGCGTGCCGCGCGCGCCTGCTGCCGTTACGCGCGAGCAGGGCGTGTTCGAGAGCCAGGCGGCCTGAAAGAACGCATAGAACGCATGGAAGCCCTGTACCTACTTATCCCCATGAGCATCGTGATCGTCTTCATCGCGATCTGGGTGTTCTTTCGCGCATCGGATAGCGGACAGTTCGACGATCTCGTCGGTCCGGGCATGCGCATCCTGCAGGACGATGACCGACCGGAGACCTCCGATTCGTCTGTCAACACCTCTTCCGAACTAGATAAAAAGAACTAGTCCTTTTTCGTGTTTTCCCTATGAAAAAGGCCCTGCAAACAGCGGGGTTACCTTGATTCGGGTCAATTTGACTTGGGTCAAAGTTTTTCAAAACCCAGAATCGTACAGTCCCCCCATTCGTGTTACTAACCCTGGGAGATCGTACGTGGATACATCACTGAACTACAACTACAAGGTCGTGAAGCAATTCGCGATCGCTACTGTAGTGTGGGGCGTGGTGGGCATGTTGGTCGGCGTGTTCATCGCTGCACAACTTGCCTGGCCCGCACTCAACTTCGACATCGCCTGGCTAAGCTACGGCCGCTTGCGTCCGTTGCATACCAACGCTGTCATCTTTGCATTCGGCGGTTGCGCGCTGTTCGCTACTTCGTACTACGTCGTTCAGCGTACCAGCCAGGTGCGTCTGTTCTCCGACACGCTCGCCGCTTTCACATTCTGGGGCTGGCAGCTTGTCATCGTCGCCGCGGCCGTCTCCCTGCCGCTCGGCTACACCTCCGGCAAGGAATACGCCGAACTCGAATGGCCGATCGACATCCTGATCGCCCTGGTCTGGGTCTCGTATGCGCTGGTCTTCTTTGGCACGCTGGTCAAGCGCAAGGTGCCGCACATCTATGTGGCCAACTGGTTCTTCGGCGGCTTCATTCTCGCTGTCGCGCTTCTGCACATCGTCAACAGCGCGGCCATCCCGGTATCGCTGACCAAGTCCTACTCGGCCTATGCCGGCGTGCAGGACGCGATGATCCAGTGGTGGTACGGCCACAATGCGGTGGGCTTCTTCCTGACCGCGGGCTTCCTGGGCATGATGTACTACTTCATTCCCAAGCAGGCCGACAAGCCGGTGTACTCCTACCGTCTGTCGATCGTGCACTTCTGGGCGCTGATCTTCACCTACATGTGGGCGGGTCCGCACCACCTGCACTACACCGCGCTGCCTGACTGGACCCAGTCGCTCGGCATGGTGTTCTCGCTGATCCTCCTGGCGCCGTCCTGGGGCGGCATGATCAACGGCATCATGACTCTATCCGGTGCATGGAACAAGCTGCGCAACGACCCGATCCTGAAGTTCCTGATCGTTTCGCTGTCCTTCTACGGCATGTCGACCTTCGAAGGCCCGATGATGTCCATCAAGACCGTGAACGCGCTGTCGCACTACACCGACTGGACCGTCGGTCACGTGCACGCCGGCGCGCTCGGCTGGGTCGGCTTCATCACCATGGGTTCGATCTACTACCTGCTGCCGCGCCTGTTCGGCAAGAAGGAAATGCACAGCACCCGCCTGATCGAAGTGCACTTCTGGCTGGCAACCATCGGCATCGTGCTGTACATCGCCGCAATGTGGATCGCCGGTGTGATGCAAGGCTTGATGTGGCGCGCGGTGAATGCCGACGGCACGTTGACCTATACCTTCGTCGAGTCCGTGAAAGCGACCTATCCGTACTACGTGATTCGCTTCACCGGCGGTCTTCTGTACTTGGGCGGCATGGTGCTCATGGCCTACAACACGCTGATGACCGTGCGCGGCGGCAAGGCCGTTGACGCGCGCATCCCGGCACTCGCATCGCACGCTTGATTAAAGGAACAATGATGAAGAAGTTTACCCATGAAGTCATCGAGAAGAATCCCTGGCTGCTGATCGTGCTGGTTGTTCTCGTTGTCAGCGTCGGCGGCCTGGTCGAGATCGTGCCGCTGTTCTTCCAGAAGTCGACCACCGAGCCGATCGCCGGCCTGCAGCCGTACTCCGCGCTGCGCCTGGCCGGCCGTGACGTGTACGTCCGCGAAGGCTGCTACAACTGCCACTCGCAGATGATCCGTCCGTTCCGCGCCGAGACCGAGCGTTACGGCCACTATTCGGTCGCCGCCGAGTTCGTGTACGACCGTCCGTTCCAGTGGGGTTCCAAGCGTACCGGTCCCGACCTGGCACGCGTGGGCGGCCGCTACAGCGACGAATGGCACCGTACCCACCTCGACAACCCGCGCGCGGTGGTGCCGGAGTCGAACATGCCGGGCTACCCGTGGCTCGCCACGACCAAGCTCGACCCGCAGTCGGTTGCGCCGAAGATGGTTGCCCTGCGCAAGCTCGGCCATCCGTACAGCGATCAGGAAATCGCAGATGCTCCGAAGCAGCTCGAAGGCAAGACTGAACAGGATGCGCTCGTCGCCTACCTGCAAGGCCTGGGAATCCAGATCAAGGCGAAAAGGTAAGAGGGGTAATCATGAGTGTCGACACTTTGATCATGGACGCGCGCAACATCGTGACCGTGCTGAGCTTCCTGTCCTTCATCGGAATCGTATGGTGGGCATACAGCGCGCGTCGCAGCGCAGACTTCGAAGCGGCAGCCAACCTGCCGTTCGCTGACGAACATACGCAAGCTGCGGAGAAACAACATGGCTGATTTTACAAGTGAATTCTGGAGTATCTACATTGCGCTGCTGACCGTCCTCGGCATCGCCGGCTGCGCCCTCCTGCTATGGCAGCAGTCGCGGGTCAAAATCCTGGTGGAGGAGGGCAAGGAAGCCGAAACGACCGGCCACAGCTGGGATGAAGGCCTGTCCGAGCTGAACAATCCGATGCCGCGCTGGTGGATGTGGCTGTTCTACATCACCATCGTCTTCGGTGTGGTCTACCTCGTGCTGTACCCGGGTCTCGGCTCGTTCAAGGGCAAGCTCGGCTGGGCGTCGACCGGCGAGTACCAGGAAGAGCTGAAGAAGGCGGATGCGGACTACGGCCCGATCTTCGCCAAGTACCAGCAGCAGGACCTGAAAACCGTCGCTGCGGATCCGCAAGCCCATGCCATGGGTGAGCGCCTGTTCCTGACCTACTGCGCGCAGTGCCACGGTTCCGATGCCCGCGGCAACAAGGGCTTCCCGAACCTGACCGACAAGGACTGGCTGTATGGCGGCGACCCGGAGGTCATCAAGACCACCATCCTGAACGGTCGCGCCGGCATGATGCCCCCGATGGGCGCGGCCCTGGGCGGTGACAAGGAAGTGGAAGCGGTCGCGCATTACGTGCTGAGCCTGTCCGGCTCGACCGCCGACCCGATCAAGGTGGTCAACGGCAAGGAGAAGTTCGCAGCCTGCGCAGCCTGTCATGGCGCGAACGGCATGGGTAACCAGGCGATGGGTGCTCCCAACCTGACCGACAAGACCTGGCTGTACGGCGGCGGCGCGGAGACCATCATGGAAACCATCCGCAAGGGTCGCACCGGCACCATGCCGCCGTTCAAGGACTTCCTTGGCGAAGGCAAGGTGCACCTGCTGGCTGCCTACGTGTGGAGTCTCTCCAACAACACGTCGATCGCACAGAAGTAAAGCGTTAATGTTCTGATCGCATGGCGGCCGCATCCGCCGCCATGCATATTTCATAAGGCACCGTCCGGTGCTTTATGAAATAGAGAATCCGAGTGAGTAAATCAATGAGCGAGCCTGCACCAAAGGTTTCCGTCATCAAGATGTACAAGGCGCGGGAAGAGATATATCCCCGCGAAATCAAAGGGTGGTATGCCAGCTGGCGCTGGGTCTTCGTCTGGCTGACCCAGCTGGTGTTCTACGGGCTGCCGTGGCTGTCATGGAACGGCAGGCAGGCCGTGCTGTTCGACCTCACCGCCCGCAAGTTCTACATTTTCGGCATCGTGCTGTGGCCGCAGGATTTCATCTATCTTGCGCTGCTGCTGATCATCTCTGCCGCCGCGCTGTTCCTGTTCACGGCGGTAGGCGGGCGCCTGTGGTGCGGCTATTCCTGCCCGCAGACGGTCTACACCGAAATCTTCATGTGGATCGAGAGCAAGATCGAAGGCAACCGCAGCGCGCGCATGCGCCTGGACAAGCAGCCGATGTCGGTCTCGAAGTTCGCCAAGAAGTCGGCCAAGCATCTGGTCTGGGGCGCGCTCTCGCTGTGGACAGGTTTCACCTTCGTCGGCTATTTCACACCGATCCATGTACTGGCAGCGGAAGTCATGACGCTCGGCCTCGGTCCGTGGGAATGGTTCTGGGTGCTGTTCTACGGCTTCGCCACCTACGGCAACGCCGGCTGGATGCGCGAGCAGGTGTGCATGTACATGTGCCCGTATGCGCGCTTCCAGAGCTCGATGTTCGATTCGGACACGCTGGTTATTACCTACGACAAGGAACGTGGCGAACCGCGCGGCGCGCGCAGCAAGTCCGCCGGCAAGTCGTCGCTCGGCGATTGCATCGATTGCTCGATGTGCGTACAGGTCTGCCCGACCGGCATCGATATCCGTAACGGACTGCAGTACGAATGCATCGGCTGCGCCGCCTGTATCGATGCCTGCAATTCGGTGATGGACAAGATCGGTGCGCCGCGCGGCCTGATCCGCTATTCGACCGACAATGCGATGCGCAACCGCCTGTCGGACAAGGACATCCGCAAGAGGACGATGCGCCCGCGCGTACTGATCTATAGCGCCATCCTGCTGGGCCTTGTGGCCGCGTTGTCCGGTTCGCTGGCGACGCGCACGGCGGTGAAGATGGATGTGATCCGCGATCGCGGCTCGATGGGTCGGGAAGTCGAGGACGGCATGATCGAGAACGTGTACCGCCTGCAGATCATGAACACCGACGAAAAGGCGCACAAGTACAAGCTGAGCGTGATTGGCATCGAGTCGATCGTGCTTTCCACGCCGGAGATTGTCGAACTGAAAGGCACCGAATCCCGAGCTGTTCCGGTTCGTGTCCGCGTCGGCCCGGGCAAGGGCGAGAAGGGTTCGAACAAGATCGCATTTGAATTGCAGGCGCTCGACGACGAGGACCTGCACGTGAAGGAAAAAGCGGTATTCATCGTGCCGCGCTAAGGACTGGTTGAAAGGATATGTCATGCAAGCAGCAGCGTTTTCCCAAAAAATGAAATCGCAACAACCTTGGTACAAGCACCGCTGGCCGTGGTTGCTGATGCTCGGACCGGCGGTCGTCGTGGTGGCCGGCGTGTACACCACCTATCTCGCGTTCTCGCAACCGGACGCGCTGGTCGTGGACGACTATTACAAGCAGGGCAAGGCAATCAACCAGGACCTGAGCCGTGACCGCGCGGCGGCGTCCATGGAGCTCGAAGCGATGCTGCGCTACGACCCGGCGAACGGGAAACTGGCTGGGTCGATTGCCAGCCACAAGCAGCCGTTAGCCGGAACACTGCATGTGACGCTGGTGCACTCGACCCAGCCGTTGAAAGATTTGAAATTGCTGGTCCAGGCGGACCAGCAAGGCAGGTTTGCAGTCAGCCTGCCGATGCTCGACATCGCGCGCTGGCGCGTACAGATCGAGGGCGAGCAGCGCGATTGGCGCCTGAGCGGCGAATGGATGTGGCCGCAACAGCAGCAGATCGATTTGCAGGCCGATCTGACGATTCACTGACTCCGACTAAAGACGTAGGATATTGTCCGACACGTAGCGCGAAAAGTAATGCTGGTGCACAATGTCCGCAGTACGGTCGTTCTCATTCTCGTGAACGGAATTCTCAAGGTTGGGAATGTCAATAGTCCGAAAGTGGGAAGACGACAAGTGACCGTGCTGTATCCCGGTACAAGCTTTACACCGATTGTTCGGAGTGAAAGGAGGGTAGGTTGATGGCGCGACTGATGATGGTCGTCTTGTGGCCGTCGTTTCTGGTGGCAATCGTCGCGGAGGGTTTCTTCTTCTCGATGTTCGATCCTTACGACCTATCGCTGTTCAGCACTTATCCGGATATCAAGCCTCTGGCTGTCTATACGGTTGGATTTTTCTGCTTCTGGCTGTTCTGCGCGCTTGCCAGCATGCTGACTTGCTATCTGATTGGAATGCCAAATGAAAAACGGCAGCTACTCTAGCTGCCGTCATTTTCCGCAACTTGCTGATTCACGAGGCATTTGCCACGATGCCTCGTGGCTCAGCGCCGTAAGGTGCCTCAGCGCAGCGCACCTTTCCTTGCAAATTCAACCAGACCCCATCCGAGCTGGCGCCGGATATCCTTGATCGAGGAAGACGTGGCGAACACGGTAGGGACAGGCTGCACTACCGGCCGAGGCTCTTGCTTCCGCCTGGGTTTGGTTTGCTTTTCCATGTTGCACCTCCATTCCGGCAGCGTCGGCCGTTGTGCTTACACTTCCTATCGTCGCATGCCGCGATAATCTTTAGTGGAGTTTGGCGACAATTTTTGAGACTAGCTGCAGCTCCGCGTACCTGCAGCCACCGCCTTGAGCGTGGTCGAGTCAAGCAGTTCCAGCTCGCGGTTGTTGACCTTGATCCAGCCTTGCTTCTTGAACTTGGAGAGCAGGCGGCTGATGCTCTCGATCGTCAATCCCAGATAATTCCCGATTTCCTCGCGCGTCATCCGCAGCTGGAAGCTGGTGGACGAGTAGCCGCGCACCGAGTAGCGTGCCGACAAGTTGGTCAGGAAGGCTGCAAAACGCTGCTCCGCGCGCATATTGCCCAGCAGGAGCATGACGCTTTGCTCACGGGTGATTTCCTGGCTCATCATGCGGTGGAAGTGATGCAAAAGCGTCGGCATTTCCGCGAAAAGCGCTTCGAGGCGCGCGAACGGGATCTCGCAGACTTCGCTGTCTTCCAGCGCAATCGCGTTGCAGTGGTGCCGGTCGGTGCTGATTGCGTCCATGCCGAGCAGTTCGCCCGCCATCTGGAAGCCGGTGATCTGCTGGTCGCCGCTTGGATTGATCTGATGGGTCTTGAAATGGCCGAGGCGGATCGCGTACAGGTTGGTGAACGGGTCGCCAACACGGTACAGGTGTGTGTCGCGCGGCACCTTGCGGCGGCGGCCGATAATCTGGTCGAGCTTGGCCATGTCCAATTCATTCAGGCCCATCGGCAGGCAGAGCTGGTGCATGCTGCAGGCGGAGCAGCGCGAGCGCAAATCATGGACCGTCGCCGTGTGCTGTTGCGGCGGCGGGAAAGGGATGGTTTGCGTCATATCAGCGGTATTGAGTCGATGCACGATCATTTTCGGGCCCCTTTTCCAAACTTTGAGATTAATTGCTGTTATGGCTTTGAATTGAGCCAGGTCAAGCAAGGTTATGCAAATCCCGTACCAAGTGCTAATAATGAAAGAACTGGAGTGATTTCCCGGCATAGCTCACCGGATTGTTTTCTGGCGGGAGAACGATAATGGACAGCATGAAAAGCGGGCGCAGGCACCTCCTGCGCCGCCAATGCGACAACATATCGACAGGGAGAGACATGCTGACCGAACGCGAGATCGAGAGCTGCTACCTGGGACAATTCATCCCTCTGCACTACCACCACAACATGCTCATGGACGGGCGCCGCATGCAGGGCTTCAAGGCGGCAATCGAGGCTGCTGTCTTCCCGGGGGCGAAGGTCCTGGAGCTGGGCGGCGGAACAGGCGTCCTGTCATGGTTTGCCGCCGCCAAGGCAGATAAGGTTTGGTGCGTTGAGTTCAATCCCGAACTGGTGGCGGAATCGCGCCGCCTTCTTTCTCAAAATCGGGAAGGGCACAAGGTGGAAGTGGTACACGCGGATGCCTTTGAGTATCTGCCGCCGGAGCCGGTGGATGTTGTCATCTGCGAAATGATCCACGTCGGCATGCTGCGGGAGAAGCAGGTACAGATGATCGAGGCATTCAAGCGGCGCTACCGGGCACGCTTCGGCACGAAACTGCCGGTCTTCGTGCCGGAAGCCGCCGTCATGGCTGTACAGCCGCTGCAGCAGGATTACGATTTCTGCGGTTTCCTGGCGCCCATTGTGCAATTCCAGGAACCGACGGTCCTGATGCCGGGCAGCATGGAGCTGGCCGCGCCTTCTGTTTACAGCATCCTGGACTTCACCCAGGACACCAGCGAGTCGATCCAGTGGGAGGGCGGTTTCGTTGCTGCGCAAGCCGGCACGGTGAACGCGCTGCGCTTCATCACCAAGAACATCCTCGCCGTGCTGATGAAGCAGGGCAGCACCATCGACTGGCTGAACCACTACATGGTGCTGCCGCTGGCCAGCCCTGTGCGCGTCGAGGCGGGCGATGCGTTTCGGGTAGGCTTCCAGTACAAGGTGGGAGGATCGATACCCTCGCTGCAGCAGGCGATGCGGGCGGAACGGGTTCCGTCGGCATCGGAGCGTGTCGCAATGGAGCGCTGTCTCGAGCACGTCTGAGACAGCAGTGCAGCGTTGTCAGCGGTCCGTCATCGCGCCCATTGTGCGCGGATCCGCGCCAGCGTGCCGTTCTTCTCCAACTTCTGAAAGGCCGCGTCGAGCTTCTTCAGACTCGCGGCGTCAACGTGCTTGCTGACTCCGAAGTACACCGGATCGGAGGACAGCACGAAAGCGTGGATGACGAGATCCTGGAATTCCGGATTGGACCTTGCCTGCCAGGCGACGTAGTTCTCGTCTTCGAAAAAGCCCAAATTGCGGCCTGCCGAAGTCTTCTTCGGTAGCAGCGCGCCCTGGGGCACCGGTTCGAAATGCCGCGCGAATTCCGGATCTTGTCGGTAGCGCGTGTCGAAAGCCTCGGAGTATTTTGCATCCTGCTGGATGCCGAAGGGGATGCGGATGCGTTCCGCCGCTTTCGGCAGGTCATCGAGCCCCGTGATCGGCAGATTGAGGTGTTCGCGGCGAACGACCATCACGCGCTTGGATACGCGTTCCGGCCCGATGAAATGCATGAACTCTTCCCGGTCCGGCGTGCGCGTGACGTTCATCATCATGTCGATCCGGCCGTCCTGCAGATATGCCAGCGCGCGCGACCACGGCAGCTCATGGTACTCCGGCTGGTAGCCCGCTTCCTTGATCACCGCTTCCGCCAGCTGGACATCGAGGCCCGTCCATTGGCCGTCCTGCATGAAGTAATTTGGCGCGAACTGTGTGACGCGTACGCGGATCTTTTCGACGGCGCCGGAAGATGCGGCCGGGGCGGCCGCGAGCGTGTTCAGCAGGAATACCGCTGTAAAGACCGAGAATAGGGCGGGAAGCTTCTTCAAGACAGTCTCCGGTCATGCCATTGCATATGGAACGTGCAGTGTGGCATGCCGGAGCGCTTTTTTCCATCCGCCTGCAATGGCCGCCGGAGGATGGCGGATCACTTCTTCAGGTTGACGAAGATATTGGCCGCAAAGACAAGAATACCGGCTGCCGCCACGATTTCCGAGATCGCCAGCACCGGGATTACGCTGCGTTCCCCGGTTAGCACGAAGGCGAGCGAGATTGCCATCACCGGCAGCGAGACATTGTTGAGCCAGAAGTGCACCTTGGCCAACCGGCTCAATTCGGCCTGCGGATAGACACTGTAGATGAGACCCGCAAGCGCCATCGTCGCCCAGCCGAGCAGGTTGATGTGGGCATGGACCGGGCGCATGGTGAAGTTTTCGCTGGCGCCCATCATGATGCCGAGGCCGACGCCGATGATGAGGTAGAGGACGGCGAGCTTCAGCCAGATGGCGCCGACGGGCGAGAACTGCGGGTTGGCGGCGGATTGATGGATCTGCATGATTTTTCCTTTCCTTGTTTTCTTAAACGAGTACTGCTTCGCGTGCGGCGGCTCGGATTTCCTTGCCTGCCAGTCTGGTTGCGGCGGCCACGATGGCATCCGCCTGCGGCATGAATGCCTGCTCGAGCACGTAACTGGAAGGAGCGGGAGCATCCGGACCGGTCAGGCGCATGACCGGCGCCTTCAGTGCGTCGAATGCATGTTCCGCGACGATGGCGCTGATCTCCGCGCCGACGCCGCACATACGGCTCGCTTCATGCACGACCAGCACGCGGCCGGTCTTGCGGACGGAATGGAGTATGGTTTCTTCATCCAGCGGCTTGAGCGTGCGCAGGTCGATGACCTCGGCGTCGATGCCGATTTCCGCAAGGCGGTCCGCCGCCTGCAGGCAGGTGTCGACCATCTTGGCGTAGGAGATGATCGACAGGTCCGAACCGGCGCGGCGGACTGCTGCCTTGCCGAGCGGGACGAGATGTTCGCGTTCCGGCACCTCGCCCGGCACATAACCCAGCGGCATGTCGACGAAGAACAGCACCGGATTGTTGTCGCGGATCGCGGACTTCAATAGTCCCTTGAAATCGGCGGCGTTCGAAGGCATGACCACCTTGAGGCCCGGACTGTGCACGAACCAGGCTTCAAGGTTGTGGTTGTGCTGCGCGCCTACGGTCCAGCCGCCGCCGGTCATGGCGAGCACTACCATCGGGAATTCGAACTGCCCGCCGGAGATGTAACGCAGCTTGCCGGCGGAGTTGACGATCTCGTCCATCGCGAAGCAGAGGAAAGGCGCGAACAGCAGGTCCACGACCGGACGCAATCCTGTCGCCGCGGCGCCTGCCGCGGTGCCGGCGATGATGCCTTCCGCGAGCGGCGTGTTCCGCACCCTTTGCTTACCGAATTCCTCCACGAGTTCCTTGCGCTTGGTCGCAACGCCTTCGCCGAACATGAGGACGTTCGCATCGCGCCGCATTTCCTCGGCCAGTGCCTGGCCGATTGCTTCATTGACGGTGATTTGTGGCATGGAGTGCTCCTTACGCGTAAACGTCGGTGGTGAGTTCGGATACAGCCGGATAGGGCGATGCCTTGGCGAACGCGACGGCCTGTTCGATGACGGCGTCGGCGTGATCCTGCATGCGCCCGATGTCTGCCGGGGTGACCGTCCCGATTTGGAGCAGCCGGTCCTGCAGCTTCCGGATCGGCTCGCTGGCTCGCCAGACGGCCAGTTCCTGCGGGTCGACGTAGGACTGGTCATCCGGCTCGAAATGGCCGCGCAGACGGTAGGTATAGGTTTCGAGGAGAAAGGGCTTACCGGTGCGGCGGATGGTGGTGACGGCCTCCGATGCCGCGGCGTACACCGCTTCGACATCGTTACCGTCCACGGTGCAACTCTCCATGCGGTAGCTGCCGGCCCAGTCGCTGACGTGGTCGACCTTCATGGTTTCGTTGCGATGCACGAACGCCTGCCACTGGTTGTTTTCGCACACGTAGAGAATAGGCAGGTTCCACACCGACGCCAGGTTGAGCGACTCATGGAAGATGCCTTCGCAGGCCGCGCCGTCGCCGAAGAAGCAGGCGACGATGCCGTCCTGCTTGAGCATCTGCATCGAGAGCGCGACGCCGGTCGCCAGCGACAGTTCGCCGCCGACGATGGTGGAAGTGAGGATGACGCCAAGCTCCTTTGCGGAGATGTGGAGCGATCCACTCTTGCCCTTGCAGTAGCCGGTCGCGCGTCCCATGACCTCGGCCATCAGGCGTCCGGCATCGGCGCCGCGGGCGAGCAGGTGGCCGGCGCTGCGGTGGTTGGTGAGAATGCGGTCGCCGGCGCCGAGTGCGCGGACCACGCCGACCGCGGAAGCTTCCTGGCCGACCGATGTGCAGGTGCCGGCCATGCCTTCGGCAACATGCAATGCGGCGAGCTTTTCTTCGTAAGCCCGGATCAGCATCATGCATTCCAGCATGGATACCGGGCTGTTTCCTGTGGCAATGTGACTCATGTCATCCCTCGTCGAATTTAGGATCGGCGAAGTCTAAAGCGTCACAGGCCGGCAGGATCAGCGTCCAAAGCGGCTTAAGATTTTTTTAAGATGAATTGAATGAAGTTTTAAGAAAGTGGACGGGCGCCGTTTCCGAGGGGGATAACGTCAGGGCATATTGATGTTGTCGTCCTGCATGAGCAGGGCGATTTTTTCTTCCCAAGCCTTCAGTTCGGCGCGGTAACGCTCCATGGCCATGGCGTGCAGGTCGAAGACACATGGATCGCAGCCGCTGCGGCAGCAATCTGCGTCATCAGGCGGATCGGGTGCAACGGGTTTGGGCGGGAGGTCGGAAAAATCGTGAGTCATGCGGAAGTCCGGGGGGCAGGAAGAGCGCACCCTGGAATCATCATTGTAGCGCGCTTCACCGAATTGATCCGGCCGGCTAGTTCTCGCGATACGTGCTCAGCCTTGTCGTTGCCGGGGAAACGTTCCAGTTACCCGGCCTGCAGCCGCAGCGGCCGATACACGCAAAGACGGAAGCGCCCGCGCCCGGTCTTTTCGATGCGGACCGGCGCCTGCCGGTCGACCAGGCGTTTTCCGAGCAGGATAAGGCGCGCTTCCAGGTTGTCACTCACGTCAGGCAGGCGTACGCGAGCGTCCAGGCGCAGTTCCCGGTTGGTGAATTCGGTACGCCCCTTGTCGGCGTAATCGCGCAGCAGCATCCACAGGACCGAGCCGGCCACGCCCTTGATCAGGTAGTCGTCACCCAGGAAGACACTGTCGTTCTCCGGGAAATGGCGTACGAGGATAGGTGCACCTTCCTGTCGCGGCGGCGCGTCGGGGCTGGCGGCGGATTCCTCAGGGCTGGTCGCCGCTGCGCACTGCAGTGCATCCATGGCCATGCCGAGCAGGATCGACAGGCTGACCAGTGCATCCTCGTCGTCATAAGTAAAACGCAAGTCCTGCGGGCTTTCGACGTACAACACACCGAGCAGGCGCTGCCCCGCGGTGATCGGCACGGCGAGCTGGCTGCGGGGCGACGGCAGGCCGGGGAGGGGAATCGCGGTTTCCAGGGCGCCAGCCCACTCGCTGTGCTCGGCGGCCTCGCGCACAGCACGGCTGTAGGAATACTCGGCCGCCATATGGCCGATGCGAATCGGCGTGCGCTCGCGGGCGGCGACGCCGATCACTCCTTGGCCGAGCGGGATCTCCGAGCCCGCACCGGATGCGGCATAACCGATGCTGGCGACGGTATAGAGACGCGCACCGGGCTCGTCCAGCATCAGCACCATCGCGTGACTGATGCCGAATTGCTGCTCGAGACAGGCGAGCAGTTCCGCCAGCAGCCGGTCGAGATCGGCACAGGCGGCAAGGCGCTCGCCGCTCGCTCTCAGGGCCGCCAGCATATTGCGCGCCGGTGCCGGCGGTGGAAGCGACTCGCCGGACAATTTCTGAATGTCGAGCACGCGATAGACATCGGAACCCAGCAGGCGGAACACTCCGCTCATGCCGGTATGCGAGGCGATCCCGGCGAGCTTTGCCTTCATGGTCTCGAACAGCGGGCCGGATGTCTCGGTATGCAGATACTGCAGTGTGAGGCGGTACTGCGCGACCGTGACCGGATGCGTCAACAGCAGCGTCGCCCGGGGATTGGCCATGATGTTCTGGCGCGTCTTGTTGAAGAATTGATAAGACAGCGCCACGTGCTCGCTATCGACAAACTGCACTTGCGACAGGTAGGCGAGATTAGGCGTGCCGTCCGGCGACGCGGTCGCCATCGTCCCCGGGACGATGCCTTCGAAACATTCCCGGATGGCGTCGAGCTTGATGGTCATGCCTTCCTCGCCAGCGGTTGTCCGGCATTGGGGCCAGGCGACTGCGAGTACGCCTCTGCCGGCGTGAAGCTGATGCCGACGATATCCGCCGACGGCAAGGAGAGCAGCGTCCGGACCAGTATCTCGTCATAGCCGAGCGGCGCGAGCTCCCGCGCAAATGCGCTGCGGTAGCCGGCAACGAGCTGCAGGTCGCTTTCCGAAAGCCCGGTTACCCTTGCATCCCGGCCCTTGATCTGCACCGTGCGGTGTGTGGACGGTTCGCTGAACACGACGGCGATCGTGCCATTGTCGCGAATGCACTCGAGCACCGGTGACGCCTGCGTGGCCGAAACGAAGACCGTCAGTTGCAGGCGGTCGGCCCGCACGCGGCAGCCGGTGGCGCGGGCAAGCGTCGGCACGGCGTCGCGGCTGCAAGCGGCCACACCGATGGACACGCCGCGTTGCATGAAGGCGGCATGGCAGTCGTCGATGAGGGGTTCGTCGCTGGATGGCATTGCGGGGTGGAAAGCGGGAGTTTGTCGTTCTTTGTCCGACAGATCATACCTGCGAATGCCCCGACATGCAGCCTGTTGGCGCTCTGATGGCACGATTCCGCGGGCGGTCTGGTAGAGTGCCGCCATGGCTAAATTGACTTTGGATCGCATCCTGCAATCGCAGGGCTTCGGCAGCCGCAAGTGGTGCCGCGAATTGGTCGCCGACGGCGAAGTGTCGGTCGGCGGAGAGACCGTAACAGACTACCGTGCAAGCTTCGATACGCATGACTTGTCGTTCACCGTGTTCGGCGAGACATGGCTGTACCGGGAACACGTCTACCTGGCGCTGAACAAGCCACCGGGTTTCGAGTGCTCGCGCAAGCCGAGCCACCATCCCGGCGTGCTGACGCTCTTGCCGGAGCAGTTCACCTGGCGCGATGTACAGCCTGTCGGCCGACTCGATCACGATACGACGGGCCTGCTGCTGATGTCGGACGACGGCGCCTTCATCCACGCGCAATCCTCGCCGAAACGGCACGTGCCGAAGCTGTACGTGGCAACCACAGCGGAGCCGGTGACGGAGGAGCTTGTGGCGCGCCTGCTCGTCGGCGTCCAGTTGCATGACGAACCGGCGCCGATCGCCGCAAAATCATGCCGGCAGGTAGACAGTACCCGTATCGAAATCGTGCTGGAGCAGGGCAAATACCACCAGGTGAAGCGTATGCTGGCCGCTGCCGGCAATCATTGTGCTGCGCTGCAGCGGAAGGCGATCGGCGGGCTCACTCTCGACCACGTGGCGCTGGAGGAGGGCGAGTGGAAGTATCTCGATTCCGGCGAACTCGCCTTACTTGCACCGGAGTAATTCCAGGGGAACGGAAACTGTCTCTTTTTCCGCAGAGCGATGACATGTGTCAATGAATTCAGGACGTTTTCCGTTTCTGAAAAGATACACAATCGTGTTTTGCGAATAATATATATGCCATTGCCACATCCCTCGTCGAACGCATGGCAGATACAGAATTCAAGCGACTTTTCCAGGCAGCCAAGGAGCGCGCACTGTTCGGCTTTCTCGCCGTTGTGCAGCGCGCCATGCAGGAAACCGACAAGAACATTGTCGAAAAGCTGGCCGAGGCCAAGTCGGGGCTGGACCATTCCGCGCTCAACTCGGTCCGGCACTTCCTGCGGCAGGACGGCAATGTTTTCCTGCGCCGGATCGACGGGCTGTTCCGCACCAACCTCGACCGCGCAATGCAGACCATGTACGTCGACCTGCGGCCGGGCATGCGCAAGATGTCGGCGGATGAGCTGTCGCTGATCGACGATGAAGTCGTCACGCACCAGATCGAAGTCGGACGCCTGACGCAGCGCATGCGCGATGCGAACGAGGAAAATATCGGCCGCCTGAATGTGATCATCGCGCAGATGCACGGGCAGCATGAAGCGAAGGAACGCGAAAATCCGTTCCGCCCGTATCTGCTCGCACGCGCGCTCTACGAAGCGATCAAGGAAACCGCAAGCGACGAGGCGAAGGCCAAGGTGCTGTTCGAGCACCTGTCGAACGCGCTGGCGCAGCATCTGCCGGGCTATTACAACTCCATCCGCGAAGTATTCGAGTCATCCGGGGTGAGCGGCAAGTTCCAGGCCCAGCGTTCGCGTGCCGCATATACGCAGCGCTACTTCGGCGCACCGCCCGTCGATCCGCATCTCACTTCGCGTGTGTTGCCGGGACTCCAGCGAGTGCTCGAAACGCTTCAGGGACTGCCTGCGAACGCAGCCGGCCATGCCGGGCCGGCCGGTGCCGGGGCCGCCAACGGGAACAATCCGGAAACCGTCCAGGACTTCATCCGCAAGATGTTCTCGCCGTCCAAGTCGATCCTCGGCCTGAACGGCGAGGTGCCGAAGGGCCGCCCGACGGAGGGCCTGGGCAACCCGCTCGTGGAGCAGCTGAACCAGTTCCAGACGAAAGCGGCAAGCGGTCAGCCGATCGTCGACAAGGCCGCGGCCGGCGAGAATGTCTTGCCCGCGCTGCGCGAGCGCATGGACCTCGGCAGTGCATCGGTGATGGAGCGCATGACCATCGACGTCGTGTCCATGCTGTTCGAGTTCATCCTGGAGGACGAACACATCCCCGCGGAACTGCGCCGGCACATCGGACGCCTGCAGGTGCCCATCCTGAAGGCGGCTCTGCTCGAGCCCGGCCTGATGCATGATGAAGAACACCCGGCGCGCCAGCTGCTCAACCGCATGAGCACCGCCGCTGTAGCCACCGATCCTGCGTCGCCCGCGGGGCAAACCCTCGCCGCCGAGATCGAACGTGTGATCGACAAGGTACTGACCGGATTCGACAACGATACTTCGGTGTTTGCGGACGGCGTGCGCGAATTCGAGCAGTTCCTCGCCGGTTACCTGCGGCAGGAGGACAACCACATTACGCGCGGCATCGAGGCGGTCGAGGAGGCGGAAAGGTTCAGCGTACTCCTGACCAGTGCAATGAAGGGGTTGTGCGACGTGCTCGTGCCGCTGAACGTCGACAAGCGCATCTCGGACGTCTTGATCATGCTGTGGCCGCATGTGCTGGTCCACGCCGCATGGGAGGACCGTCGCGCCAACATTTCCCAGGACGATCCGCAGAGCATGTATCGCCAGTTCC
>Ga0196972_1000361_pt1 | contig 26260 bp, 29 predicted proteins | sample S1v_2013CmetaG_FD_148618 | JGI IMG/M metagenome (GOLD analysis project Ga0196972, IMG submission 148618) | Soil microbial communities from Anza Borrego desert, Southern California, United States - S1+v_20-13C | ecosystem: Environmental > Terrestrial > Soil > Desert | place: USA: California...
GGCGACTGAAGGCAGGTTCATCTTTAATTGATTCCGGCAACGTTGATGGAACCAATGCTCCAAACGATATTACAGGGATTGTTCGAGATGCTGGGTTAAATGGAGATATTGGCGCTTGGGAATATCGAATCACAACTGTTAAGTCTATCGGCACCAACGCTCGTGATTACTCGACGCTCCAAGCCTGGGAAGACGCCTGCCCATCTAATCTAGTGTCTAACCATGAAATTTGGAAAGGCGAGTGCTACAACGATAGCGAATTTACAGGTGGTCTTATTATCAGTGGACAAACCACCGACACCAACTGTTATCCATGGCTAACCGTTGCCAACGGGCATTCTTTTATCGATCACATCAACGCAGCGACCAATCCGCTACAATATGACCAAACTAAGGGAGTTGGGGTCTCTGCTAACCCAACTGAACTCCCATTAATTGACGTATACGCGCAGTACACTAGAATTGAAAGGTTACAAATAAAGCGTAGTGGATGGCAGTTTGGTCATCCACCTGTTAGGCTTAGGTCAGCTAATTATATTAATCAATGTGTGATTGAGAACTCTGTATCATCACCATCTGGTGGGTACACATTGTATCTAGATGAAGGAAGCAAGGCCGAAAATTGTTGTGTGATTGCAAGAGCTAATAATCAACATGGTATTGGACTTTTCTTCTCATCAATTGCGGATAGCTGTACGGTGGTGTGTGACAGCGCAGTAGGAGAAAGCGGTGGTACAGGTATAAACGATGTACACGGCAATGCTACTGCAAAGAACTGTGCGGTTTTTGGTTTTGCGACATCAGCTAGTGGTAGTTTTAATGCATCATCAGATTATAATGCCACCAATAAATCATCAGGCCTGCCTGGAAGTAATAGCCTCCATAACTTAGTATTTGCGGATCAGTTTGTTAACACGTCGAACGATTTTCGTCTTAAAACTGGTGCCGGGCTTATCAATGCAGGTAACACGACATTAACTACTGATATTATTGGCCAAGCTAGAAATGACCCAGATATTGGTTCTTGGGAGTATACTGCAGCTGGTGGCGGTGACGGTAATGCAAATCCTACTGGCACATCTGGAACAAGCGCAATAGGAAATGAAACTGCTTCTGGCTCAGCTAATATAAATGGAACAGGCGTTTCAGGTACTGGTTCAATTGGAAACGAAACTGCTTCTGTAAATCAAAATGTTAATGTTACTGGTATCTCTGGAACTGGTTCAATTGGTAATGAATCTACTTCTGGTTCAGCAAATTTAAATATTACAGGGATTTCTGCTACAGGAAGTATTGGATCAGAGACCACTTCAGGAAGTGCAGTTGTAAGCGAAACAGGTGTCTCGGGAACAGGTCAAGTTGGAACGGCTGTTGCTTCTAGTCAAGGATCAGGACAGGTCAATGCAACGGGTGTCTCGGGAACAGGTGAAATAGGAAATGAAACCGTTTCTGGTGGAGCTATCGTTGATGAAACCGGAGTTTCTGGGACAGGTGAAAGTGGTGTAGTAAATGCCTCTTCAGAAAATGTTACCACAGCTAACGCAACTGGCGTTTCTGGAAGTGGTTATGTAGGTATTGTAATTGTCTCTGCTGATTCTAAGGTAAGTATCACTGGAATTTCTGGTATCGGTTATGTTGGAAACATATTCAGTACCAATGCTCGCGGTGGTATTTCCAAAAAGCATAAGAGAAAGCAATATGTAATTGATGGAAAGATTTATCTATGGACTGATGCTGAGTACACTGAATACCAACGCAGGCAAGCAAACCAAAAGAAACCAAAGCCATTAGAATCTGCTAATGAGCCAGACGTTGAAATATCTCCTATAAATAAGATTGAGCCAATTCGAATAAAAACAGAACCGGCCCCATCTTCAGTGAAATCATTTCCAAAGTTCGAAGTGAACTATGACGAAGTATTACAGGCAATCAACGAACATGAACGACAAAAAGCCGTGAAAGCCTGGGAAGATTATTTGCGTTATGAGGATGAATTGTTATTACAGTTTTTATAGGAGAATAAATGGATCACGCAACAATACAACGAATTATTCAGACACGGCACGGAAGCCGCTGAACTACTCAAGAATCCAATTCTGAATGATGCTTTTGACGAAGTGGAGGCAGACCTGACAGAGACATGGAAAAACTCAACTTCAAAGGAAGACCGTGAGGAAACTTGGTTCAAGATCAATGTCCTGAAATCAGTGAAGCAGCAACTCTTAAGCAAGGTCGCTCACAAAATCACCGTCATTCATAACTATCAACTAGGAGTAGAGCAAGATGGCTAAGGCACGGACCAAAGAAAAGGATAACTGAAGAAGCGGCTCCAGCTACCATCAAATGGTCAACGGTGGTTGAACGATTGGCCGTTGCGCCGGTTTCCAACGACATCCCTGTGACCCGCATTAGCGGCAACATCACCGGAGCACCTGAAGTTTATTTGTTCAATGGCTCAGGCGCTTATGTGATGGTAAATGTGGATCAACCTTATGTTGAGATCACTTATTCAGATGGTCATAAAAAAGTGATTTAAATACTTGAAGAAAACAAAACAAGCACTATAAAAAACAATAGGAACATAAAAATGAATGATGAAACTATGGATTCAGATTACAACTCTGAGCAACCCGACAATTCTGAAGCTTCAATCATTGAAAAAATGACTGGTTTAATTCGGTGATAATTTCGAGACATTAACACCTGAAGAAATCACAACAGAAACATCTTCAGAGGCTGAAACTAAGGTTGAAGAAACCAAAGAAACTACAGATGCTTCCAATGAACAGACTTTTGATCAACCAAAATATAAAGTAAAGGTTGATGGTCAAGAAGTCGAAGTCACGCTCAACGAATTATTGAACGGTTATTCGCGCACAGCGGATTACACCAGAAAAACCCAAGAATTAGCTCAGCAGAGACAGGCTCTAACTGAAGAGCAGCGTGTCCAGCGCGAACAGTATGAGCGTGTCTTACCATCCTACATGGTTGCGATGGAGCAAGAATATGCTCAGATTCAGGCAACCGACTTAACCAAACTCGCCAAAGAAGATCCATACGAGTTCACCCAAGTCTTGGCTCGTAAGGCTGCGATTGAGCAGCAATACAACGAAGCCCAGAACGTTCTAAATCAGTTCCAACAGCAGAAGGCCGCTGAACAGACTGAATATCTTCAAGGCCAACTTCAGAAAGGATTTGAAGTTCTCAAACAAGCCATTCCTGATTACGGTCCAGCCGTCCAGAAAGAACTTGGCGCGTTTGCATTGAGCATTGGGTATTCACAGGAAGAAATTAATTCCATCTATGACCCAAGAGCGGTCATTGTGCTCTACAACGGTATGCAATACGCCAAGATGAGCAAACAGACCCAAGTTGCCGCGAAGAAAGTGGAAAAGGTTCCACCAAAGCTGGTCAACTCTGGAAACGGTAACAGTCAGGTGAATGATGATGTTTCTCGTTTGAAAGCGAAGGCTTTGAAGACTCAAAACGATCAAGATTTAGCAGCAGCTATAGCAGCGATGCTTTAACGATTTATGCCAGCTTGCCAATGAAAGGCACAGTGATCATGACTGTCTCCGGCTGGCTTTTTATTCAAATCAACTGAAAATTTTCAGTATAAATATATAAAAGATTGAAAAAGTAAGCCCAGTTACATGGACAACTGAAACGTCAATCGAAAGTTAACCCTGAGAACAAGGCAAGTCTCGGGGTGACTTAAAACCGAATTCAATATCAGGAACAAGCCACGGTAGCACTCCAATACGATCATTGAATGTAGGTCATTATTTGCCAAAATCATTTAATTACAAACATTCAATTTCAATACAAAGGAAATAAAACTATGGCTATACCTACTGGCACAGTCGTGTCATTCAATCAGATCGGTATTCGTGAAGATTTATCAGATCTAATTTCAAATATTTCTCCAACCGATACTCCTTTCCAGAAGATGTGTCGTAAACGGAAAGGCATCTAACACCTATGTTGAGTGGCAGACCGACGCATTAGATGCTGCTGCTAACAATAAGCAGGTTGAAGGTGATGTTGCTCCAGACGCAGTTTTCACACCAACTGTTCGTGTTGGCAACCGCACCCAAATCTCTTCAAAGACAATTTCCCTATCTGGTACTTCAACTGCCGTCGATAAGGCTGGTGCAAAGTCTGAATTAGCTCTTCAGCTAACTAAAAAGACCAAATCTTTAAAACGTGATATCGAAGTTGCATTAACCCAGAATACAACCGCTATTACTTCTGCTTCTGGTACTGCTCCACAGACTCGTGGTCTTGAAGGTTGGGTTGAGAAGGCCAACGTTTTAGGTACTGGTGCTACTCCTGGTGTTGCTCCTGTTGTTTCTACCAACACTGCTCCAACTGACGGTACTCAGGCTGCTTTCACCGAAACCATGCTCAAGAACTGTATTCAGGAAGTGTACACTAATGGTGGCGATCCAGACGTTCTAATGGTTGGTCCGCACAATCGTTCAGTGTTTTCTGGTTTCACAGCTGGCGCTACTCGTTATAACGACTCTTCAGACAAAACCTTAACAGCAACTGTTGACGTTTATGAAAGCGATTTCGGCACTCTAAAGGTCGTTACAAACCGTTTCCAACGTGATCGTACTGCTTTCGTTCTACAGAGCGATGGGTTTGAACTAGCTTGGTTACGTCCAATTTTCGTGAAAGACCTTGCTGAAACTGGTGACCATATCAGAAAGGAAATCATTGGCGAATATGCATTGAAAGTGGACAACACTGGTATGCATGGTGCGATCAGAGACTTAACAACCAGTTAATCTGATCATTTAACCTAATGAAATGGGCAGGCGGGACTTTCCTGCTTGCCCATTTTTCTTATCTGACAATCGAAAGGAGAAAACACATGGCTGTCAAATATCTTGAATCTGAATATGACCCACGTACCGGAGTCACTGAACATTACTATTATGATGATATGTCAGACACACTTTTCATTCAGTCAGTTGCAGACATCAGCAATTTGATTGCAAGTAATAAACGTGCTCAGAACGACCGGAACCAATGGATTTACCAAATCACGTGAACTCAGAAAGATTGCTTCACTCGATCACGCAACGATTCACATGCTTCTGAAAGATCACAACATTGATGTATTTTCAAGCGAACCAGATCAGCAAAAACGCCTGAAGAAATGGCTGCGTGAAAACCCTTACTTCACTACTTGCGATGGGAAATTCTAATGGCAATTCGGAACCTATTCACAATTACAGTCATCAATAGCGAACTTCTTACACCGAACAGACTTAGAAACCGTCATTCCTGATTTCATTGCGCTTGCCGAGACCAAATTCAACCGCAAATTTCGTGTCAGGGAGATGGAAACAGCTTACACCGCCACTTGCGTACCAGGGACAGCTGAAATTGTGCTCCCAAGCGATTATTTGTCACTCAAGAATATTCAAGTGCTGCGGATCACTTAACGTTGTCTTAACCCTACTGCCTGACAATATCCTTCTCGCTAACAGTGCTGATGGAGCAACGGGGCAACCTCAGTACTATCAAATTGAAGGTGGAAATCTGGTATTGAGCCCAGCACCTGACTCAGATTATTCCGTGAAGATGGTCTATCACGCCAAGATTCCGGCTCTTTCAGGATCGAATCCAACCAACTGGCTTTTAACCAAATATCCAGATCTTTATCTGTATGGTTCGTTGGTTGAGGCTGTGATCTACACGAATGATGTAGAACTATTACCTATCTGGCAATCAAAAGCGGATGCAGCGATTGAAGATGCGTGGCAGTCGTCGAATGCTGAATCATTTAGCGGTGGGCCACTCCGTTCGTATTCAAGTTACATCGTTTAAAGAGGAACAAAAATGGCCATAGAATCGGCAACGCACATTCACCAACTCAATCAGAGTTACCCTGACGGCACTGTAGATCAGATGGCAAGTGTTGATAATCACATTCGCCTAATCAAGTCAGTCTTATTAGCGACTTTTCCCAACATCACAGGGGATTTATCAGCAACTCAACACGACCTTTCTTCAGTCACTTATGTTGTAGATAGCAGCGTCAACGCAAATACAGTTACTGTTGCTCCTTCTCCAGCTTGGACCGCATACACAGCTGGCAAGGGATTAGTGGTCAAGTTGGCAAATACCAATACAGGCAGTTCAACAATCAACGTCAACCGGACTTGGAGCAGTCAACATCACCCGTAGTGATGGAGTTACCCTAGACGCTGAAGAATTAGCCGCTGGTGGGATTTACTATCTACGATACAACGGCACATCGTTCGTCATCATAGGTTCAGATAACAAGAATTCCCTTTATCTTGATCCCAAAGCGAATAAAACCGCTCATATCGACATCGGTTCAACAACAAACGCAACCAGCCCATACATCACCTTCCGTAGTTCAGCTTTGGCTGGCAGCTATGACGCGAAGATAACAGCCTCTGGCGGGAACGCCACGAATGGTCAAGGCACCGTCACAATTTCAGCAGGAAGTGTAGTGCTGCCAGCGACAACCACCGGAAATATCACGGCTGGAGATATCACTGCTTCCCGTAGTGCTACTGAAGGTCTGATTTTCCTTGGATCTGGTGGGACAAAGTATCTACATTTCAATGGAACCAACTATGTGATGCCTAGTGCCAGATTAGTTCTGAATGGTTCGTATGCAGACAACTTCGCTTCGGGAACCAGGATGGTGTTTGCTCAAGCTGCTGCTCCAACAAACTGGACTCAGGTTACAGACGATTCAGCCAACAACCGTATGCTTCGTGTTGTTAGCGGTGGTGGCGCCGGGATAGGAGGTTCTGATGATCCAACCTACAACAACAAGATTCCTGATCATACACACTATGTCAACCTTAATTCCGGTGGGCAATCGGCTGATCATAGCCATGGTGTTGGGACCTGGTATGCTAGCACTAATGTCAACTATGGTCACGTTTGTGCAGGTGGTCAAACTGGTGTTGGTACTGCTCAATCGAATGGTTCCAGTAATGACCACTACCACAATGTTCAAGGCTGGGCGAACTGGTTATCAGCAAGCAATCCAGGCGTTTCTGTAGGTGCATGGTCAGCTAGATATATCAACATGATCATCTGTCAGAAGAACTAACAGCCTGAATAAATCCAGAATTCCTGAAGACATCTAATCTTCAGGAATCTTAGATTAAGCAGCTGCCAGGAAAGTTAGGACAAATACACCCAGGAATATATTTGCTTCAGTATTATAAACTTTTGAATAAATCCATTTTTTCCTGGTAGAAATCAAAAGCCTCTTTATCATTCTCGGTAGGCTCATATTTGTCCAGGGGATTTTTGTAGTCAAGAAAATCATCCACGCAAGCAGAAAAATCAGTTGAGAACTGAAATCCACCAGGAAAACGTAATTTCCTAATATGCTGCATAAAAAGCTGTTTCTGTCCTTTATTCATACATCCCTCAAAATACCAATCACCTTTAACAGGATGAGGCTCTTTCAACTGAGATGGATCTTTTGAAAGATATGATTTGTCATCCTTTTTCCTGGGATTGCGTGTTGTAAGTTGCTGGAAAATACTATTGTAGTCTTCATCCTTGAAATGACTGGCAATCAGATTCAGGACAAAACATAAACGTTCGGTTTGGCTATTTCTTTTATCAAGATATTTGAATTTATGTTTATCTTTTGGAGCACTGTTCTTCCACAGGACAACCGTTGCTAAAATATCCAATTCTATTTTATTTGTTATCGGCACAGGAATTCCTCTCAAATAGGATTATTGAAGAAGGGTTTGAGGTCATTCGACCTTTATTTTAATAATAATAGAGAAGGTTCGCGAGATCCTAAAGGATCTTTATAAAATACAATAGAAGGGTCGCAAGGTCTGATAGGCTGTAGTCTCTATATATTAAAGGTCTAAAATAAAGTACTTATAAATTAATAACTTAGATAAAAATCTTTATCTTCAGTTATTCTATATTAAGGGTCTGAAATAAAGATTAATAAAATCAATGATTTAAGTAAAAATCTTTATCTTCAGGTCTCTTAATATTAAGGGTCTTAAAATAAATCTATTAAAAACAATAAGTTACTTAAAAGTCTTTATCTTCAGGAATCTCGCTGGCGGTGCCGTTACCAATCTTCAGTAACCTATCTGGCTTCGCCACTATTCCTTCACTACGACGTTCCGCCGCGCCCCGTCCTATAAGCCGTTTTAAGGCGACTTAAGCCCGTCTTAATACCTTCTATATCCTCGCCCCTAAAATCGTCTCAGTGCGCCTTAGAATCAGTCAGAGGTGTACTTTAAATACTATAAAAGACTAAATCTTCAGGGGAATAAAATGAGCGATATTAAAACAATTAGAACATGCCCATTCGGGCATACCTGCAAAAAGATAGTAGGTGATCATATTGAAGAGTGCGCTTGGCATACGACGCTGGAAGGAACCGATCCACAAACCCGGTGAGCCAATGAGGAATTCAGGTTGCGCTATGTCGTTTATTCCATTGCTTCTAATCCAGAACACCCAGACAGTTCATTCCGGTGTAGCCGCAACCGAGTCATTCAGGAACGAAATGGTGAAAGGGGCACAAACCTCAGCTGAAATCATGCTCACCGCACTAAATCACAGCTTACAAAACAACCGACAATTAACAAAGGACATCAACTGATATGTCGAACATCACAGAATTCAATAATGTTGGTGCAATTGGGTTTATAAAAGACACCCCGCCAGAAAAACTACCTGGAAATGCTGAAATATTTGCTTGGTCAGACGTGAACAACGTTCGAATGGTCAATGGTGATGTTGAAAAGTCTCTTGGTTACTCCACTATCTTCACACCTTCAGTGGCTCCTTGGTTCATCAATTACGTGAAATCTGGACAGAACAATTACTATGTGTATTTCAGTAACGCCAAGGCTTATGTTTATGATGGAACCACGAACTACAACATCACAAGGCAGACCGCTGGGGTTGACGTTGATTACACTGCGGACTCCGATTACATGTGGGATGCAACGTCCTTGAATAACATTCCGGTCTACAACAACCGGAATTGACGCACCTCAACAGTGGTCACCGATTTCGACAGGAACAAAGCTCACTGCTCTAACTGCGTGGCCAACCGGCTATAAAACCGCCATCATCCGATCTTTCAAGGTTTATCTCGTAGCGTTGGACATCACGGATAACGTTGGCGCTCGCAACTCGGCACTTGTGCGTTGGTCTGGCGCAGCTGATCCCGACTCCTTGCCATCGACTTGGGACTACACTGATCCCACCAACGATGCGGGTCAAATTCCTCTTTCAGATTCTCCAGGTGCGGTCATCGATGCTCTTGAACTAGGTGACAGCTTAATCATCTACAAACAACGTGCGACCTATCAGATGTCGTACATTGGTGGGAACGATATTTTTGGGTTCCAGAAGATATTTCCAACCACAGGAATGTTGGCTGCTCGATGTGGATGCGCTATCGACAATTACCATTTCGTGGTGACAACCGATGATGTGATTGTCCACGACCGGACATTCAATTCAATCGGTAATCGATGGTGCCAACCGTAAGTGGTTATTTGAAAATATCAATCCAAGCCGTTATACCCGAACCTTTGTAACACCACACTGTTCAAAGGACGAAGTTTGGATTTGTTTTCCATCGACTGAATCTGAACTCCCAAATAAGGTATTGATTTATAACTACAAGAAAAAGACCTGGAGTAGAAGGGATATTCCAACAATCCACTCCTTATGTGTGTCTCCGATTGTCGTGGGTGCTGGGGTAGCAATTGATACCTATACTGAGGTGATTGATAGTTATCAACAAATCATCGACTTTTCACCATTCAATAAAACCTCCTGGTCAATGTTGATTCCAGATACCTCAGCGTCGAAGGTTCAGTTGATGGATGCTCAAACCAACTTGGATGATGGAGCAGCAACAATCTCGTATGTCGAAAGGCAACGTTTACCACTTGAACCGTTTGAAGCGATTAAGACAGTGAAGCGTGTTTGGGTGAAGGTGAAATATCCAGGGAAGAACAGTACAACTACAAACACCGTTATCAATGTTTATGTTGGCTTTCAGATGAATAAGAACGATTCAGTAACATGGAATGGTCCATATCCGCTAGATATTGTGGTGAATAACAAAATCGATTGTTTTGTCACAGGACGATACATAAGTATTAAATTTCAGACCACAACTGACATGGACTGGGTTCTTCAGGGATTTGATCTTGAATATGATGTGCGCCGGACGTTGGTAGGAGGGATTTATGACTTACACACCAAAACCAACACCAACCAAATCACAGGAAATACCTGTTTATGTAAAACAAGAACTTTACAAAATTAGTGAAGCACTGAAAGCGATTGAAGCACGATTGCAGAGTATCGAAACGAGATTGACCAACGGTGGACTATAAACGAAATACACGCCGCAAGGCCCCTCAGAGCCTCACTGCGGGGTTTTTCTTGTAAAGATACCGAAGGGGTAGCGGGGTGCTTAAAATCTCGTTTAAATAGGATAAATGGAGCTAAATATGGACTTCACAATCGCAAACAATCTTGATTCATGGGATCACATCAAACCGCATATTCAGGGCATTATTGACAAACGGTGGACTTCATTACCGTCCTGAAGATGTGTATTCAGATATCAAAACAGGCCGATCAGCCCTGGTACTTGGTGAAGATAATGACTTTGGTGTGGCATATATTTGGGTTGATCCCGACACTTCAGAGCAATTCCTTCATATTTGGATTGCTTACGCTGATTCTGGTGATGCTTTTGAGAAATACTGGGAATCATGGATTGAATTGGCAAAGACATGTGAATGCACTGGAATTCGTTGGGAAAGTAATAGGGTGGGCTACATAAAGACACTCAAAAAGCTTCCAGGCGCAAAACTCTTCAAAGCTGAATACAGAGCATCAATCTAACAACAAGAGGACATTTTAAATGACCAAAACTTCAATTAAACATGGGAGGGTGTGCTAATGAGCATGGGACGGAGATGGAGGTAAAGAAAGCACTGGTGGCCAAAATTCTACTCAAACTTCACAAACCACGCCGTGGCAACCAATCAGTAGACCGTTAAAGAACATCGTCAATATTGGCGAATATCTACATGGTCTTGGTCCCACCCAATACACTCCTTTTCAAACAGTTGCTGACTTCAATCAAAATCAATTAGCAGCCCAAAAAGGCGTTGTTGATTACGTCAATAACCAAAACACAGCCAATTTTGTTAAGCAGGGACAAAATACCGTTTCAAATTTGATGAACGGTAGTCAGTTTGGTGTTCCTCAAGCCAATGCCTTAGTGAATCCTTTAATGGGTCAGCTAAGCAGCACAACGCTGAATGACCCCAATCATGCAATCAACCGCATGATGTACCAGGATGTCACCGATCCATTCCTTACATCGAACATAGCCGCTGCAAACCGTCAGATTGGCGAAGATTTTCAGCGCAACATCATCCCTGGTTTAAGACGTGGAGCGATTGCTAATGGGTCTTGGAATGGAACTCGAAGTGATTTGGCCCAAGGGATGGCTGCATCTGAGATAGGCAAACGCATGGCCGATATGACTGGCCAGATGTATTCGGATGCCTACAACACCCAAGAAGCGAATCGTTTGCAAGCCGCTGGTATGGCTCAGAACGATATCCAGAACCGCATGGGCTTGTCGAACAACTTCATTCAGGATGCTTGGAATAGGGCTCAATCAGGCCAACAGATAGGACTAGGTTCATTCAATAACATGCTGAATGCACCACTTGGTTTACTTGGAGCAGTTGCCGGTGTCGGTGATTCTCAGCAACAGCATACTCAGAACGTTCTCAACGATGCTCAAGCCCGTTGGGATTTCTTACAGAATGCAAATTGGGACAACGCTCAACGTTATGCAAACCTTTTGAATGGTGTTGGTGGACAATACAACTCGACATCTACAACTGGATCACAAGAAGGTTGGCAGCCAGGCATTCAAAAGAATCGTGCGGCTGGTGCATTAGGCGGTGCTGCTTCTGGTGCTGCGATGGGTGCCTCTGTTGGTGGTCCATATGGTGCCGTGATCGGTGGTGTCGCAGGTGGGCTCATGGGGGGATTATCATAATGGGATTATTACAGTACACACCAAATCCAGTCGAAGATAAGGCCAACACACAAACATATTGGGAGTTCCGTGGTGAACACCCAACAATGAAGAAGAAGTGGGCCAAGCAATATCACAGACAGGAATCGCTACAAAAGGAACAGGATTTTGTAGACCGTGAAAACGCACGAAATGCCTTCTATGGCTTAATGGGAAATATCGTTAACCAACCCAATGTAAACGATCATTCCGGTATTCAAGATCAATTCTCCTATATGGATCAATCGGACATCTATGGAAATAATCCTGCTCCAAAGGATTATAGGTACAAAGATACTGATATGACCTATCAAACCCAAGAGATGTTGAAGACCGCTGGCTTTGCTAATCCTGCTGACTTCTATAACTACAAAGCTCAAATGGAGGAATTACAACGATCACTCAAAGTTCCAACAGTGGGTGATTATTTCCGTGGTATGCCAGCAGCACAGCAACAAGCATTACTTGGGTCACAGAATCAACTCTCAGTAAACCCATTGACTAACATGTATCAAGGCGCAAATACACCTGAAGCTCAGCAGATGCAGAATCAGGCGAATGGATTCATTCAGAATTTGGCGAATATGTATACGAATGTAGCTCCAGCTGCGCCAGCAAATGTTGGTCAACCTAACGCTCCAGCGTATCAGTTACCAAATGTACCTGGGCTTGTGAGCCAACCTGCTGCACCTACACCAAACCCAAGCGACAAGAAGCTTTTGGGCCTGCTCAATCTCTACAAGTAAGAGGACACACTATGGATTTTTCAAGCTTATTTTCAGGCATGACAAATGCCCAAAACCTAGCGAATGCGGGTGGTCAAACAGCTTCCCAAATCGGCAGTCCAGATGCTGGGAGCATCAGTATGTCTCCTGATATCTGGTCAATGATCGGCAAACTTGGGGCTGGTATGTTAGCGAATTCAACAGCCAGAGGCCGCAAACCGGGGTTTGGTGAAGCCTTGGCAGGTGGGATGGCGAATGCTAGTGAAAGTATGGACCTAATGGCCAAGTACAAACATGATGAAGAGCTAAGAAAGCGCAAACTGGCTGAATATTCAAGACTATGGGAAACGATTAACCGGAACTGATACCGCTCCTTCAGTCACGCCTGTAGTATCTTCGGTTGGTAGTGGTCTACTCAGCTACACACCCGATTCTTTAAAAACAAATTTTAATGGTGAGGTTGGTTCAGAGGCTGGCCAATCTCCAGTGATCACAGCCCTAACTGAAGTTGCCGATACTGTTGCGACTGAGGCTCCACATCCGGCTTCTGGATTACTTACCAACACACCAGAAAACATTGATCGTCTTGGCGAATTGGTCGGTCAATCAAGGAAGATGATGCAGATGGGTCAGGCTCTGATGGCTCATCCTGATTATGCTGAGATGGGGGCTAATTTGATGGCTCGTGGTTTATCAAACATGAGCGACATTGAAGAAGCCAAGATTAGAGCAGAAGCCCGTAATAAAGAGCAGTACATCTTACAAAATGGGGTTGTATCTCAGCAGCCTATTAAAGATGGCGACACGATTATTGGCTATCAAGCTGTTGTTGTGGATAAGAATGATCCAACACGCATTCTCGACCGATTAGGTTCACCTATTCAGGCTCCAGAGTTCAAGGGTTATACCCAAAGAGCAATAGAGAATGAAAAAACCATCGGTGATAATGAACGTACGCGATTTAAAACCAAAATGAATATTTTTGAACACGATCAAAACGTTCAAACAGATGTTCAAAATGCCGCTGGTAAGGCTACTCAAACCGAACTTGGTAAAGGTCGTGGTGAGGCTGTAGTTAAGGCTAAGGACAAAATTCCATCTATTGAAAATGCGCTTTCTGATGTTAATGACGCTCTTTCATTATTGGATAACGGTTTGTCTACAGGCAAAATCGTGGGTGGTCAGGCAGGATCAATGTTAAGAACAGCTTGGGGTGATTCTGACTTTGAACGATTCGAAAGTACAACCAGACGCCTTGCACTGGCGAACCTAAAGGAACGTCTTGGTTCAGCTAACCTTTCGAATTCCGATGTTATCTACAACACAGCCGCAGAAGGAATTGGTGGTAATGTTTCAGTTGAGACTAATAAAGCAAGATTGTTAAAGATCAAGTCAGAACTTGAAAAAGCTCGTGGCAATGCTCTCACCACCGTTGGTTCTGATGGAATGAGTCAGCCACGTGGAGTTCAAAATACCGTCAAAGTAAATACAGGGAATTATTCAGTTGGAACAAGATTGAAATTAAGTAACGGTAAAGTTGGTGTTGTGGTAGCACCTGGAGAAATCAGATATGAGTAACCAATACATCGAACACATCAACGCGATGGAATCAAAATATCAGTTAAAACCTGGTGTTTTGAGGAAGTTGATTGAAGTAGAAAGCGGACGGAAATATTGACGCAGTTAGCCCAAAGGGAGCAATTGGGCTAACTCAACTAATGCTAGAGACGGCTAAAGAGCTTGGTGTTGATCCTAACGATCCATTTCAAAACATCGAAGGCGGGGCAAGATATCTAAGGCAAAATCTTGACAAATATGAAGGGAACTACGCCAAAGCCATAGCTTCCTACAATGCTGGGCCAAATCACCCAGCAATCGTCAAAGGTGACAGCCGATTCCTACCTGAAGAGACTCAGAGTTATCTTGGTAAATTTCGAGACTTCGTCATGTCATCGGCTCATGCAGATGAGTCTCCAAGCGAACAAGTCACCGTGCTTGGTCCAGCTGATGAACAACTCACTGTTCTCGGACCAGCTGATGACCCAATACCACGTTCTACCACAGGTGCAACCGGATCGTGGGCTGACAAACCGGCATCTTCAGAGAAGGTTGGAATGGATCAGACTGCCATTGATAAGGCTGCTCAAGGATTAACGTTTGGATTCGGTGACGAGATTCTTGGTGGCGTTCTTGGTGGCATCGACGCTGCTTTCACTCCATGGGAAGGTGACGAAAAGCTTTCAATCAAGGAGCGATACAACAAATATTACAAATCCTACCGAGATGCCCAGAGAGCACGATTGGAGGCTGAACAAAATCAACATCCGGTCGTTTCGACTGTCGCTGAAATCGCTGGAAGCGCAGCGGGTGGTACAGGTCTGGCGAAAGTAGCACCAAAGGTCTTCGCTGTTGGTTCAGACGCTGGTTACTTGAGAAACATCGCTTCAGCAGTAAAAGCTGGTGCGGCTCAAGGGGCTTTGTATGGGGCTGGTGAATCTAAAGCTGAAGACATTGATGGAGTCATTGCTGATGCCTTGTCTAGCGGATCTTCAAGCGCTTTGTTCGGTGGTGGTATGGCCGCAACTCTTGGTCCTGCGGTCAAAATAGGTGGAAAGGCTGTCGATTCAATCAGGGAATATACAAAGTTCAAACCTCAGATTGAAAAGAATATCGCCACGGCACAAAAGTTGGGCATTCCATATGCTCCTGTTGATGCCCTACCGTCATTACACAAACCAGGCGTTACTTTGGAGAACATCCCGTTTTCACCCATGACGGCTTACCGTGAAGCCCAGCAACAAGCATGGCAGAAGGCGATGGGATTGACTGATGAAGCATCGCAATTCGCAGATGACTTCAAGTTAGGTGAAAGAATTGAGACTCCAGGTCAGTCGATCAAGAACGAGTTCAACAAATTGCTTAAGGCAAGGAAAAAGGTTGCTAACGAGAATTACGGAACATTAGGGGACATGTTGGATTTGAGTAAAGCCGCAAATCCAGGTAGTGATATTGTGAACCTCAAATGGACAGCCGCTACTGCTAAGAAGTTATTTGATGAACATCAGGACATTTTTAGCGGTTTAAACCAAGATACTTTGAAAAGGCAATTACAAATTCTTGTTACGGGGCTTGACGATAATAAAGCGCAATTGTCTTTTGATCAGGTTCAGAAACTAAGAAGTAATCTCACAGACGCTATCTCAACTGCTTATAGATCAGGGAAGGGTGATAACGCGGTTAGAGTCTTGGGGGAAATTAAACGTGTTCTTGATGATGTGGATATTGAAAGCTGGGGCAATCTTCATAAGAGTCCAGCGGTCAGGGACCAATTCAAAACAGCAGTAAGTCAATGGCGTCATGAAGTGAAAGCACCGTACAACAAAGACAACCCAAACGGTGGTTCATTACTTCATAAGATCACCAGAGACAAAATTTCCGATGACGATGTGATGAAAAGTATCGTCAAGAAGAATAATCCAACAACTGTTGAACATGCGATGGAGAATGTCACTCCTGAAGGTAGGGATATGATTCAAAGGCAGTTCTTACAAGATACTATTGACGATGCTTATGGTTATCACGGCGTTTCTAACAGTGAATTCTTCAGTCCACAAAAATTCTCATCAGGAATTTTGAATAATGACAAGAAGGGGCAATCAGTATTAGATCGACTGTTTGGTAATTATCATCAAAGACCTGATAGCGGCGGATTAAATCTCAGTCCAATGTTTACTGGTAATTTGAATGGTAGGGCTCAAGAACTCCGTGACGTTGCCGAATTAGCGAGATCAACCGCAAGATCGGGGCAATACTTGGAGAATCCTCCAACTGGTGTTCGATTACAAAACCATATTAGTGGTGTAAGTGGACTTGGTCTTGGTGGTGCTATCGGTACTGCTGTTGGTGGGCCTGTTGGTACTGCCGTGGGTGCTGGTCTCGGTTTCCTAACTCAGCATCAAATAGCCAAGATCATGAGCAATCCTGATACTTTCAAGATGTTAGGGAGAGTCGCAAAGATGGTCCCAGGACCGGAGAGGGATGAACTCATCAAGCAAATGATGTTCAGTGCTGGATTAGCTACAACAAGGGAATGGAATGAAAACCAGAAGGAGGGTAAGTAATGACGATTGTAATTCTATTCATTGCCGCTTGCGCTGGGGCTTTGACCCATTGGGCGAAACGCTACTACAAGCGGACAGACAGTGTTGAGCCTGGTGCGCTATTTTTTCGTTGAGAATAAAGTAGCCACCGTTAAGGCTTTAGCAGGGATTGTGGGTGCTGTAGGGGCGATGGCTGTAGGGGAACTTTCCCTATCAACCCAACTCGTTGCTACGGCCTTTACAGCCGGTTATACAGCCGACTCAATGTTCAACTCAGAGTAGTTAAAAAGACAAATGCCCCAGGTGATGAACCTTGGGGCATTTTTATTGACAGATAAGCATTGCACTTATCAATTAGATGGCTTTATTCAAGAACTTTTGAACAACCTTTACCATGTAGAATTCTAGCAACTCCAAAATCGGATACGCTGAAAATCCACTCATCATGAGAATTGAATCTCTGTATTCATAAGTGTGTGGAATGAAATTCCCCACCACATTGCCTAAGAAAAAGGCTAAGACTGCTGAAATCAGGAATGATCCTAATTTGAATTTGGTTCCGTTCTTATCGATTGCCCAAAGATAATGAGCAACACCGCCAATTGCGCCGTAAGGTGCCTGCTGTTGCTACTTCTTTAATATGGTTCATATCCACTGTTGCCCCCGTAAAAAATTATTATAGTTTTATTTATTTAAGGGGTGGGAGATTTACCCTTCTGCGGCTTAATGTAAGGCTCACAGAGCGATTTTAAAGCGAGAGATGGGAAAGGTTAGAGCCGTCCATGGCACCGGGGCTTAAATCGGCTTACATTCTGTCGAGATATTGCTTTGACCTGATAACGTTAAGCTGGTTATTCAGATTTCGAAGTTGGTTTAACTGCTCGTATTCTTGCAGTTGTTGCATTTGTTGATTGTGTTGTTGTCTGATAGCTTCTTGACGGTACATATATTCAGCATCATCCCTCTGAAAGCCAGTGCAAGGAATTCTGTCACCATAATAGTTGTAACACGGATCAGCCTTGGCGTTTGTCGATAACAAAGCAAAGAACCCAATAAGTAATCCAGCCAGCAGAATAAGTAGTTTTATTTTCTTTGACATTTGAAGTATCTCCTTAGTATAAACGTCGCTTATATTATACTTCTATAAGTTATTTACTTCTATAGAGAATTAGTATTCGAACGGGACCATCATTACTTCGTTCACCAAATAAAACCGCCACAAACCTTCAGGGCAATCTGTATATTCAATATCCCGATCCCACAACACTCGATTATTTCCATCATCAGCCGTTATCACGGCTTGCCCTTCCTTTACCTTCATGCTGATAACAATGAAATCCTCTTTCTCTCGCAGTTGGAAAATCTCGGTTCCAACGATATCCAAGAACCAATACGCACCGGCTTGATCAGCGAAATGTTTGACGCCATCGGTGTACATGAACTTCAACCAGTGTCTGTAGTAGGTTTGGGTTCCGGTGAACTGCCGCAGGTCGTCAGGGGTAAAGGTTTTGGTTGTCATTAGTCTTGCTCCAAGTGTTACATGATAACGTTGCAGCAAGCGCGGCTGTTTCATTCACCGAAAGTCCATGTAATCTCACCATCCATGACAGCCGGGGTTCATCGCTCCTGCCGTCCCAATCATCAGTGGCACGATGCTTGCTTAGACAAGATCATAGCCGTGAATTGTGGGTGAGGAAAGTGGGACGTAGCGCTAGAACTGCTACGTTTTGACCGTAGCTGAATCGTAGCTACGGAGTCAGAAATCAAGCACTTACACGGGCAGCGTAAGGTTTATTTCACAAGATCAAAAGTTACCGTATAATATAAAGATGGTTCGGCGCTGTGGGACGTAAGCCCTTGGAATATCGGGTCTTCAGAGTCCTGCCAAGCGCGCCATCTATTTGTAGTTTTCCGACGGTGGCCGTAGCTCAGTTGGTAGAGCCCCGGATTGTGATTCCGGTTGTCGTGGGTTCGAGCCCCATCGGTCACCCCACTTCTAGCTCGTAGAGCATTCCATAATCGGGCCATTAGCTCAGCTGGTAGAGCAGCGGACTCTTAATCCGTTTGTCGTAGGTTCGATCCCTACATGGCCCACCAATGAATTCAAAGGCTTGCATTATCGCAAGCCTTTTTATTTTCTGATTTCCGAAAAAATTTCCGAAAAAAAGTACTAAGAAATCACTTTTCTTCCGCGTTTTGGGAAAGGGATTCGAGCGCAAATTGCACGGGGTAGGGCGCATGAGCGCCGAGCTCGCTGACCGGTCGGCTAGATAGATTCGTCAAGACATTTTAGGAAAAACATTCCTATTCCTTGCTCGGCTTGACCAGTGGCGGCAAACGGTCGTAGACGTTCAGCATTCGCGGGTCTCTATGGCCGCTCGCGGCGAGTTTGTCGGCGCGCTCGGTGTCGGTAATGCCTTTGGCTTTCAGATCGTGGCAAGTGAAGCGCTGTTCAAGGCCGGATTCGAGCGCCTCTTTGATGAGACGCTGCCAAGCCGTTTGGACGGTGCTTTCGCGCAGGCGCCCGCCATCGCGCGACGGGATCAAGTGGTGTTTGTCATCGTGGAGTTGGGCGATCTTGCGGGGCAAAGCGAGCGCTTGATCGACGGCGGCGCGAAGCCTCGGCGTCCATGTGGTGATGTTGCCGCGGCTGTTTTTGCGGCGGACGATCAAGAGACCGTTCGGCTTGATATTGGCCTTGGTGAGGTCGAGGACCTCGGCCAGTCTGAGCCGGCAAAGATAGGCGAGTTCCATGATCGGCTGCAAATAGCGGTAACGCTTGCCGGCGAGCTGGTAGACGAGCAGATAGTCATCATCGAGGACGTACACTTCCCGCGGCTTTTCGACGTTGCGGCTGACGCCTTTGCAGGGGTTAAGCTTGACCATGTCGCGCTCATACGCCCAGCTGAACACGGCCGACATGAATGCGAGCTCCCGGTTTGCGGTGACTTTGGCCGGCCGACTGTCCATGAATTTTCGGATGACGCCGGGGGTGAGGCGATCGATCTCGACCTCGCCGAACAGGCTGCCGTTCCGGAGCTTCGCGCCGAGGATGCGCTTGGCATAGCTTTCGTAGTCCTTGCGTGTACGAACCGCTTTTGATCGGAACAGGTCTGACTTGAAATATTCCGCGAAGAGCCAGCTTAAGGACCGCTTGACATCATGCTCGGCGATTGCTGCCTCGTAGGCCTGCCAGACTTTTGAAATTGGGGAGTCACCGGGACACAGCAGGATCTCCCCTCGTATCTTGCCGTCGCGATAGGGCCTATAGACGTAGCGGCCCTTGGCAAGGTAGACGTATTTCGGCAGCGGGGAGTCGGTTTTGCGTTTACGGCCCATCGGGTCTAATCCTTGAAAGGGTGGGTTAGCGCCTTTATCAATCATTCAAACTCAATTTCGCCTGCTTCGCCAACTTCCGGCGCCGGCGCTGGCTTACCGATCAGTCGGAAATTGATCGCGTCGGCCGTCGTGCAAATCCGATTGCCCTTGCCGTAAAGGTAAGGGATGTTTTGGCGGCGCAGGTAGTTTTCCAAATCCGTGCGGCGCTGAAATCCTAGCCAGTCTTTTAGCTGGGATTCTTTGATGAGCGGGCTTGTCGTGTCTTGGTTCACTGGATCAACACCAAAAGATCAGGGCCAAAGCACCGAATCAACAGCCTCGAATAGATCGACTTGTGCCTCATTGATGCGCGGTTTTTTGGGTTTTGAGGCGGTCTTTTTGGGCGGTTTCGTGGGCGCTTCGCCCGCGGCCGTCGTTTCGATCTCGGGACCGAGCCCGGCCTCGCCCGCTTCGGCGCGCACGGCCGCGCGGCGCTCCGCGTAAGTCTTGGGCGGGGGCGGGCCAAAGGGCGCCGCCTCGATGCCAGGGCGCACCCAACGGCGCATAATGTCGACGTCTTCTTTGTAGAGCTCCCAAGCATCTTGGAGCCTGGCGCGGGTATAGCAGATCACCCGCCAGGCGGTCTCAAGCTCTTTTTCGTCGTAGCGATGCGGCTCGCCGCATTCGGGAGCAGTTTCGGCAAACTGGAAATAAGGATCGGCGACAAAGTCCTCGCGGCCGAGCGCGACGTTTCCGACGAATTCGCGCCGGCGACTGCCTTCCGCGCCGGCGTACCACAAAACCCCGCGTTGCTCGGCATAAAACAAAAAGCCATCGTCGGATAGATCGAAATCGAACTCGGTGACTTTGAGCAGGAGCTCGCCGTCCATAAGCAGGGTTTTAGGGTGCGGGCGGCGGTATCCGGTTTGTTCTTGTATGGTTCGAACCATGGCTAAGGGTAGGGGTTAGAGGCGCATCGGACTGACGACTAATTGGGTCGCGTCATCGTCCGGGGTGGTAATCAAGGCTTGACCTATTTCGGTTAGTCCGAGATCGGCTTTTTGATGGGCAATCGTATTCAAGGCGGCATCAAGATAGGCCGCGTTGTAACCATAGGCGCGTGGCTCGCCCGAATACCCGAGATCGAGGGTTTCTTCGGATGTTTCATGACTTTCGTTTGTGGCGCGCAAGGTCAGGGCGCCCTCTTGGAGCTCGAACGCAATCCCGCGGTGGGCGTTTGCCAAAAGGCTGACCCGGCGCAGGGCCGCGAGAACGACTTCGCGATCGATCTCGATCGATAGGGTCGGTTTAGGAATCACCCGCCGCCAATCGGGAAAGCGGCCCTCGATCACGCGCGTCGTGTAGACGAGCGAGGGCAATTTGACGCCGACGGTGCGTTCGGCCAGAGAGATTGTCACCTCGCCCTGATCGGGGAGTAGGCGCGCGAGCTCTAACACCGCGTCGCGCGGAATGATCGGGGCTCGATCGTCGGTCAGGGTCGACGAGACCGACAGACGGCAGGCGTGGAGCCGATGCCCGTCGGTGCCGATCAAATGGGCGATGTCGCCGCGGACCTCCAGGCACGCGCCGTTGAAATAATAGCGGACATCTTTGACACCCATCGCCGGCGCGACCCGCGCGATTGCTTTCCCGAGCTGGCCGGCGTCGATAGTGACGTCGCCGAGGTGATCGCTATCCGCCCGCATGACCGGGAACTCGGCGGGGTCTAACAGGTTAACCTTGGCTTTCGATCGGCCGTGTTTGATCAAGAGGGTCTGATCGGTGACGTCGAGCTCGATCTCGGCGCCGTCGGGGACAAGCTTCAAAATGTCGACGACTTTCCGAGCGGGAACGCAGAGCTCCAGGGGCGCGCCCTCGATCATACCGGGGGCGGTCGCTTCGATTTGTTGCTCGCTGTCGGTTCCGATCGCGACGACGCCATCGTGCGAAAGCCGAACGAGCGCGTGCGACAAAATGGGGATGGTGCCTTTTTTGTCGACCGCGCCAAGGACCGACTGCAAGGGGGTTAAAAGCTGGGGTTTTGTTAATCGCATAAGCCATCAAACCTTTAAATCAGTCGGGGCCGCCCGCCGGCGGATCTCGCGCCCTTTCGAGGCGGTTTTCCACAGAAATCTCATACAAAAAGCCTCAGTTGACCGGCCGCTTCGAGCTCTTCGGCCGGGATTAGCGTTTCGATCGAGGGTGCCTCGCAACACCGAAGCGCTGCGGACTCGGTCAGATACTCGCCACCGCAGGAACAGCAATAGACCGGCATCACTCCAGACGGGCAGCAGGCCGCCGCCAGGGATTCGGAAATGTGGAGCTTGAGACACTGGGCGCACGCCCATTTTTGAAAGACGTGCGGACTAGCCATCGGCGACCCCGCGCTTTATCAACGCTTCAAGGGCCGTGATCCGTAGGTCTTGGTGCTCGATTAGGCCGTGAAGATTTGCGATCACGTCGTCGAGCTGATGCTCGGTGCCAGTGTGGCCGCGCCCGTTGCAGGTGGGGCAGATGATTTCCAGATCCGGTAATTGGGTCATGCCGTGGACGGAGGCAAACCACTCTTTCGAGTGTTTGGCGACCGGCGGCTTGTTTTCCGTCTCTTGATTGCCGCGCAAGCGCCAGAATTCTTCCCATAGTGGGTGCTGGACGTAGCATTCGCCGTTGCATGCCGGCATGGCGCCCGGTTTAGGGTTACGGTAACGCTGCTCACGGGGTCACCTGCTGAGAATCAGCGGGCACAGCGGTGCCTGGGTGGTGCGAGGCTTTGTCTGCGGAATGCGTTCGGCCATGGGGCGCGGCTTTTTGCGTGATCCGATACAGGCCTTTAGTAGTTCGTTGTCTTTGCGCATGGGGGTCTTCCTGTTGTTGGTTTCGTTAGCTGGCTTGATGTCGGAGTAACCAGCCGGGGCGATAGACGAGGCCTTCGATGTCTTTTGGTTTTGGGCGGCGCACGGATATGACTCCGATGTTATTTGTTTCGGTTGTACAGTTCGCCGCACTCGCGGTGGAGCGCCAACAGCTCGCCGACGGTTAATCCCTCGATCGGCCGACCGGAATTGGAAATGCGCAAGCTCAGGATGTGGGTATAGTGGCAGTTGCAGTGCGCGATCCCGCCGATTTCGGCGGCGATTTTGATCAGTTCGATTTCGAGGTCGGTTGGCATGTGGTTTCTCCTGCCCGGTTCCGGTGGGTTACGCTTCGCTAACCCACCCTACGAATTTGGGGTTTAAAAGGGGCCATCAGTGGCGAGTTTCGAGGCGTTGGTGGCTATGATGGCGTTCTTGGGGATTTCGCCCGTACCGGTCCATTCGTCGATGACGTCCATGGTCGGGTAGCGTTCCTTGAGGTCTTGAATAAACTTCTGTTTGCCGCTGCCTTGCGGGCCGGTCACGATGATGCTGATGTCTTTGTTCATAAGGAGTTTTCTATGTCGCCAATTGATTCCCAGCGAGACAAGCTTTTGTTCCATTCGAAACAAGCTGTTCGGGAGTTCTTTCTCTATGCCATCCATTCAATTGATGACACATTCGGCCAAGGCTATGCCGAGCAACACCCGGAGTTAGTCGGTGCGCTGGTAAAGGCCATGGCCATCGAGTCCGCCGGCGTTAACATCGGCGGCGATATTGCCGAGCAGCTCGAGCGGCTTAGCCTCGAAGTAAAGTCCTTCGGGTCCGCAAAATCCGGGTTTTGATTCTCTGCCCGTACAGCCGCGCCGCGACCGTTCGCACTCGAAAAGCGAGCCGGTGACGGGTTCGCGCGGCGCATTCGAGTGCGAGCACAGCCAGAAGGTCGACCCGCATACTTGGCCGGATATGGCATGTCGGCAGTCTTTACAAAACGGCGTCTTCACTTCGATCAGGTTGAGTTCGTTGTCTTTGCGCATGGGGGGCTTCCTCTTGTTGGTTTCGTTAGCCGGCTTGATATCTGAGTAGCCAACCGGGGCGATAGACTTAGTCTTCGCAATGTAAGCGAGCTTACTCACAATTTTTTATATGTCAAGCGAGCTTACCCAATTGCGCGATAAGAGCCCCATCGAAATCCATTATTGTGTAGTAACAAAAAGATTGCTCTCTGATTTTGTTGTTACTACAATAAAAATATGAAAATTGAATTCGACCCCGCCAAAGATGTTCTAAACCGCGAAAAGCACGGTATTTCCCTGGCAGCTGCGGCGGAGGTCGAATGGGATACGGTGTATGCGATTGTTGATGATCGCAACGACTACAGCGAGACACGCATGATCGGTCTCGGTTACATCGGTCTAAGGCTGTATTGCGTGGTATTTGTGGATCGCGACGACACGCGCCGCATTATCAGCCTGCGGAAGGCTAATAGAAGAGAGGTGAAACGCTATGCCGAAGCTTAAACCCGGCACTATTGTGCCGACGCCGGAAGAGGATGCGGCCATTACGGCCGCGGCAATATCGGACCCGGATAATCCGCCCCTGACAGATACCGAACTGTCGAAACTAAAACGGATGCGCGGTCAGCGCGGAAAGCAGAAAGCGCCGACGAAAGTCCCGACCACGATCCGATTTGATGCGGATGTGCTGGCGGATTTGAAGGCGACCGGGCCAGGCTGGCAGACGCGGGTTAGTGCGATAGTCCGGGAGTGGCTAGATGCCCATCGGGAACGCTAGGTGTCGGGACTGCAATCAGCGCGATTTCAGGACCGAATTGTTTGCGACTGGCGGGGTTCAAATTATTAGGCCCGTCTGCGGCATTCCATTATGTCATTGGAACCTGTCAACCGGCCGGTGTGTGCCCTGAACGGACCCCCGAATGGGCAGAGTGAACTTCCGCTGCTCGGCCTCAACGGCCATTCGCCTTGCTCGAAACCGGCCATTCATCAATGACCGCTTTCTTCAAAAGCGAAGGTTCGTCAGGTTTCGACAGCAGTCGGCATAGCAATCATCTGCGCCACGATGTTGTAGAGGTCAACTGTAGCCTCGGGTGCCTTGATCGTGACCACGAGGGCATAACGAGTCTGGTTGTTGTAGCGTTCTAGCTTTTTGGCGGTTTTCCACCAGCCAAGCGCCGGATAAATGGCAAGGATGCTCCGCTCAGCTAGCGCTGCGGCCGTTCCCGTCCAAGTGTCGGAATGTAACGAGCCGAGATGGCGGCGATCAGGTCCCAAGCGCCATTTGGGATCGCTGCCTCCGCCCTGGTAACTGCCTTCTTCCTCATTGCGGGCACGCAGGTTGATGCGCATCCGGAAATCTTGTTCCGTCTCTTCAGGACGTTTGACTTCGAAGCGCAAGCCGTGAGATTCGTAACGGTAGCGACCTTTGACGCCCCGTTCGACCACCCCAGGATTCGGTTCGATAAAGTAGGAAAGTGTGACCCGCATTTCCACTTCAATTTCACCTAACTCTTGCAACGCTTCCTTTGGCCAGGGTAGGTGGTGCAGATGCATATCGCGGGCGGTGGGCTCCTTGGAGCCCTCGCGCTGAAAGGGCTGCAGCGAGTCTTGGACGATCAAAGTCAGCGAGTTGGACAGACTCCACAGTGCATTCTCGAGATTGGGAACGCCATAGCCGACATAGCGAATCAGTTTCGCGTAATCCTCCTTGCGTTTACGTGCGTCGAGAAAGTCTGCCTCCATCTGCGCCGTCCATTCTGCCGAATGGACGATGAGTGCCCGCACGGTTTCCGGCCATAAGTTCGGGTATTGCGCCATGATTTGTGCCACCATGCGGGCGCAAAGCGCTGAGGCCGCGCTGGTGGCATTTGAGGTGGTCAGCTGTCACCGCCGATGTAAAAATGACCCCTGACGTCGAGAGAAATTTGACCCCTAGGGGGAAAATGGCGGCTTTTTTGAGCCGCGAAATGTTGACTCAGGAGCAGTCAGTGGAGATCAAAATATTGGCTCGACAGGGCCATGGCATTAAAGCGATCGCGCGGGAGCTTGGGGTCTCACGCAACACGGTACGCAAGTACCTCCGCAGCGAAGTCCCCGTGCCCCGGTACCGGCCGCGGGCGCCCCGCCTCTG
>Ga0196972_1000362_pt1 | contig 25967 bp, 17 predicted proteins | sample S1v_2013CmetaG_FD_148618 | JGI IMG/M metagenome (GOLD analysis project Ga0196972, IMG submission 148618) | Soil microbial communities from Anza Borrego desert, Southern California, United States - S1+v_20-13C | ecosystem: Environmental > Terrestrial > Soil > Desert | place: USA: California...
AAAGATAGTTTGAAATATTATTGGGTGGGAGAATTTATGTATTTTGGAAGCTTTTAAGGGTGAAATTATCCTATTTGTAATCAAAAAACTACTGTATGAGCCAACCTGCAAAAACCGGCAAACATCCTAAAGCATTATACGTTTTGTTTTTTACGGAAATGTGGGAGCGTTTCGCCTATTACCTGATGGTAGGTATCCTGCTTCTTTATATGATTGATACCAAGACGGGCGGAAAAGGTTTTGATGAAAGAATTGGAGCTGACATTGTCGGAAGTTTTATAGCACTGGTTTATCTCACCCCCTTTATCGGCGGTCTGCTGGCAGACCGGTATCTCGGTTATGTGAAATCTATTTTTCTTGGCGGAATACTTATGGCGGCAGGATACATTGGTCTATCCATTCCCGGTAATACGGCCATGTTCATTTCCTTAGGCTTAATTATCGTGGGTAATGGTTTCTTTAAACCGAATATTTCCACTCTGCTGGGAAATATTTATAACAGGGAAGACCTGAAGCCCTTAAAGGATAACGCATACAACATCTTTTACATGGGCATCAATATTGGCGCGTTTGTATGCAATTTTGTTGCCGCCTGGCTTAGAAACGTGTATGGTTGGGGATGGGCTTTTGCCGCTGCAGGTATTGGGCTACTTATCGGCCTTGTGATCCTCGCCACTTTTATTAAGGATGTGAAGCATGGAGATGTAAAAAAAGAAATGCAGAAGGAAGATATGTCACTTTCTCAAATCTTTGGTTATGTGTTCCTTCCCGCAATCATTGCTGCCATTATCGGCTGGTTCATTCCCACCATGTTGTTTGATGCGCCCATAATGGGCACTCAGGCCAATGATGCTTTCATCTTCGCCTGTCTTCCGATCATTGCTTTCTATGTTTCCCTTTGGGTGAAAGCCCGCGGCCAGGATAAAAAAGGCATCGGTTCACTGTTATTCATATTCGCAATCGCGATAGCATTTTGGGCAATTTATAACCAAAATGCAACAGGGCTTACGCTGTGGGCTGAAAAACATACTGACAGGGAGGCATCAGCTTCAACAGCTGAACTCACGGCAAAATTCTATCCCTTGCAGGAAGTGAATGATACTCCTAGAATGGTCAATAAAGTAGACGAATACTTCGTTGAGCAAAAAGATGCTTCCCCCATAGTTGGATACGATACCATTTACAGGAATAATGAAGAAAAAAAGGCTAATGATACCATCGTATATGGAATTACACAGCAAGGCAATAAAATCGACACAGGCAGTAAGATCATAAAGGTTTTAGGACCTGACCCCTACTTTAATAATGTACCAAAGGATCAGTGGCCGGGTGGACAGAATGTAAAACTCGTAAACACTGAACTTTTCCAGTCCATCAATCCATTATTTATTGTCTTACTCACCCTGGTATTTGTTCCACTCTTTGGATACCTTAGAAAAAGAGGTAAAGAACCTACCACAGCCTCAAAATTCGGGATGGCCATGTTTATCGCCGGTCTTTCAGCACTGGTAATGGTTTTTGCGATAATGTCTGTTCCTTCCATCTATACGCATAAAGCCTCACCAGCCTGGCTGTGGGGAACATACTTTGTATTTACGATTAGCGAGATATTCCTGAGTCCTATTGGGCTTTCATTCGTATCCAAACTCTCACCTGCCAGACTTACTTCCCTTATGATGGGCGGTTGGTTCCTTTCCACTTCTATTGGTGGTAAAGTTGCAGGAGTAATGACAGGGTTCTGGGATGATTTCACTGATAAGAAACTCTTCTTCCTAATCCTGGTAGTTGCCGCCTTTATTGGAGGAATATTGATCTTTTCAAAACTCAAATCTCTTAACCAGATAGTAAAAGACAAAACCGGCTCTGCCTAAAACATATATAAATAAGTTTTCGCGTAATGAATGAATGAGCCGATGCATTAAAACGCTCTTCATCGATTAATTGTCTAATTGACTAATTAAACTGCCATGTGGAAAAAACACCCAAAAGCCCTCCCTTTCCTCTTTTTTTCTGAAATGTGGGAACGCTTCGGTTATTACCTGATGATCGGCATCTTCACGCTTTACCTGAAAGATGTCGCGGATGGCTTTGCCATGACGGAAGCTGAATCATCAGACCTATATGGAACCTTTATCGGGTTAGTATTCCTTACTCCATTCCTGGGTGGTCTGCTGGCTGACCGTTACCTGGGTTACAGGAGGTCCATTATCATGGGCGGATTAATGATGGGCGCCGGCTATTGCCTCATGTCAATTCACAGCCTGCCCATGTTGTATGTATCCATGACGCTGGTGATAGTCGGCAACGGGTTTTTTAAACCCAATATCTCTACCTTATTGGGTAATGTATATTCCACCCCGCAATACAAACACCAGAAAGACGATGGCTATAACATCTTCTACATGGGTATTAATATTGGCGCATTTATCTGTAATTTTTTTGGCGCCGCCTTGCAAATAGCCTACGGATGGGGTGCCGCCTTCATAGCCGCGGGCATCGGAATGTTCCTGGGTGTGATCATCTTTCTCATTGGCACCCGCCATTATAAAGCATATGATGTAAAGAAAGGAGTGGCAGAAAACGATATGTCAATGACGCGAATCGTAATGATGATCCTCTTTCCTTCCGTGCTTGCAGGATTGATAGGATGGTTCATCCCAGGCAGCCTTGTTGGCTCTGACTCTACTGATGCCTTTCTTTTCGCGTGTGTACCCGTGATCTATTTTTATACCTCTCTTTACTTCCGTGCAAAGGCTGATGAGAAGAGGCCAATAGCGGCATTGTTAGCCATTTTTGCAGTGGTTGTTTTGTTCTGGGCCGTGTTCAAGCAAAACGGTTCCGCACTCACCACCTGGGCTGACAGGTATACTGACCGCAGTATGACGGGAACAACGGGAACCGTATTCAGGGCACTGAATCTGGCAGATACTCTTGCGTATAAAATGGATTCCGTTCCCATGTATGATGAACAGTTTCGTTTACAGAAAGAGAATGGTGTAGTGAAAAAGGAATTTAATTATCCCACCTATTTCAGGAACATACCCGAGAAGGAACGGCCGGCTGATGGTAATGAGGTAAGCCTTTGGGCAACCAATCTTAGCCAGTCAATCAATCCCGGTTGGGTGATCATACTTACTCCATTGATCGTTGCCTTCTTCACCTTCCTGCGACGAAGAAACAAAGAGCCGAGTACGGCGACCAAGATTGCGTTCGGTCTTTTTATATCTGCGCTTTCTGCACTCGTGATGGTAGGCGCGGTTTATGCAAATAGCAATGGAGCAGAAAAAGCAAGCGTGCTCTGGCTGATCAGCAGCTATGGCGTGATCACAATTGGTGAATTGTTATTAAGCCCAATGGGTCTTTCCCTGGTCTCCAAACTGAGTCCCGTACGCATCACCTCATTGATGATGGGTGGCTGGTTCCTTTCTACATCAATAGGTAATAAACTTTCAGGCGTGCTGTCAGGAATGTGGGATCAATATGAAAACAAAGGAAACTTCTTCCTGCTCAATTTCATACTCCTCATGGCCGCGGCAATTGTGTGCTTTTTGATGCTGAAGTGGCTGAACAGGATTATGAAGGAGAAAGGACTCTCATAGGTAATTTTGGAATTTGGAATTTGGCGGTTGCCAAATATTTCCGGTAGTCTAATCATGATGACGGTCAGGACTCCCCAATCTACCAGCAACCATACTAATTCCAAATTCCCAAATTCCAATTAAGGCTTATATTGTAAAGCCAAAATACGCTTATGGATACGAACCACTTCAAACCCTTCGTTCCCGCAGAGGCGAACATGCGGGAGCTTACCATCAAATCCATTGTTCTCGGAGCCATATTTGGAGTGATCTTCGGGGCTTCTACGGTTTATCTCGCCTTAAAAGCAGGCCTTACCGTTTCCGCTTCCATTCCAATTGCTGTAATTGCCATCACCTTAGGAAGAAGGTTTTGGAAGACCACCATTCTGGAAAATAATATCATACAGACCACTGGTTCCGCAGGGGAGAGTATTGCTGCGGGAGTCGTGTTCACCCTGCCAGGTTTTCTATTTCTCAGCGATCCTGAAAGTGCTAATTATTTCAACTATTTCACCATATTGATTCTTGCCATTTTTGGTGGCATTCTTGGTACATTAATGATGATTCCCCTTCGGCGGTCGTTAATTGTAAAGGAGCATGGCACACTTCCGTATCCCGAAGGCACCGCTTGTGCATCCGTACTAAAGGCGGGTGAAAAAGGGGGCGATTTCGCCAAGACGGCTTTTATGGGATTGGGATTCGCCTTTGCGTATGCGTTGTTGCAGAAGATTTTTCACGTCATTGCGGAAACGCCTGCATTCTTCACTAAACAGGCAAATAAAGTATTCCCTTCTGCAAGAGTGAGCGGAGAGATCACTCCTGAATACCTGGGTGTGGGCTACATCATTGGTCCCCGCATTGCCGGCATACTCGTAGCCGGTGGTGTACTTAGCTGGCTGGTATTGATACCACTTCTCGCTTCCCTCGTGGATGCTGATGTGATAGCCGCTCAACTGGCGAAGATTGGTTATTTAAAGGACGTTGCTACAGCGGGTGGATCAAGCGGCTGGAACCCGGTAACGCATGATTTTGACAACTGGTCAGACGCTATTTACAAAGCGTATATCCGCCAGATCGGTGCCGGAGCTGTTGCGGCCGGTGGATTTATAACATTGATAAAAACCATCCCCACGATCATTTCCTCTTTTAAAGGAAGCATCAGCTCAATTAAAAAGAGCGGAGTGGATGGAGTAAATGAAACGAATGTGCCGCGCACTGAACGCGACCTTTCCATCAAAGTGGTGGCGATTGGAAGCCTTGTGCTATTGTTGGTGATTGCACTCCTGCCAAGTACGTTAATACCCGGCAGTAATATATTTAGTAAACTATTATTGGGATTGCTGGTAATAATATTCGGCGCATTCTTCGTAACCGTTTCTTCCAGGATCGTTGGCCTGATCGGCTCTTCAAATAATCCGATCAGTGGTATGACCATCGCAACGCTGATGGGAACCTGCCTGATCTTTATTGCCGTCAGCTGGACCGGGAGGATCTATGAACCCATGGCACTGGTGGTGGGTGGAATGATCTGCATCGCTGCAGCCAATGCAGGAGCAACCTCGCAGGATTTGAAGACAGGCTTTCTCGTGGGAGCCACTCCCCGGAATCAACAAATTGCTTTGTTTGTAGGGGCGATCGTCTCCTCCCTGGCAATTGGGGCTACTGTAAAGATCCTCGACCAGCCCACTTCTGAAATGGTGGCTAATGGCATTACTCACGCTATTGGCTCTGATGTATACCCGGCACCACAAGGCACATTAATGGCAACCCTTATCAAAGGCATACTGTCATTCAATCTTGATTGGCAATTTGTACTCGTGGGTGTGTTCATCGCTATCGTAATGGAACTATGCGGAATTAAATCGCTCAGCTTTGCAATAGGAATATACCTTCCCTTGTCAACCACCCTGCCCATTTTCATTGGCGGAGCAATTAAGGGATTGGTAGAAAGAAGGCAAAGAAGAAAAAATATCATCCTCACTCCTGAAGAGGAAGACCTGGGCAAAGGAAACTTATTTGCCACCGGCCTAGTTGCCGGCGGAGCGCTCGCGGGCGTACTTGTGGCCATCCTCTCTTCCATTGACTCCGTGAGCGCTAACCTGGGGCAGGTGAACGCTGAACATACGCTTTCATCTCCAGGCTTTTTAGGGGTAGAAGGTTATAAATGGTTGGGAGTACTGTTTTTTGGAGTGATGGCGTATACGTTGTATAGGATAGCCATTAAGAAGAAATGATTCTGAAAATTTGAAGATTTGAAAATGTTTGAAATTCGAATTCCGGTACAATCATTTGGAAAATGGAGTGTACCCTGAACAATTTCATTCGCCCCATTTTCAAATTAAATAAAAGACATCATCTCATATTCTCCCCCCAATACATCCTTATGCCCAACATTCAACCATTTATCCAGTATCGTTGCGTACACGTTCTTAAAGTCAACATTATATTTCAAATCGCCTTCCTGGAGATCAGAGAGATTGGGTAATTCATTAATAAGACCCTTTTGTTTTAATCCACCACTTACCAGGAACATATTGTTAGCTGTTCCATGGTCGGTGCCCCCACTCGCGTTTTGCTGAACACGCCTGCCAAACTCAGAGAAGGTAAACAATAGTACGTCATTGAACCGGTGATTCGCTTTCAAGTCTTTCACAAACGCCTTTACCGCATCATTCATTTCTGTAAATAAACGCTGCTGCTGCCCCTGTTGGTTGATGTGGGTATCAAAACTTCCAAGGGAGACATAGTACACCTTTGTATTGATCTCCGAAAAAATGAGTGAAGCTATCGTCTTCATGCTTCTTCCCAATTCGGTCTTTGGATATTCAGCCGCAGTTGGGTGAAGGGCGCTTTGCCTGAATATATAATCAGCTGATGAAAGCGTTTCGGCCATCGTTTTATATAGATAGTCTACGGGTTGCTCACCCGCCTCATCATGATGATTCTTCATCACATCACGAAAGAATTTTTCGTTGGCTGTTCCATACAATCTTTTCGGATCCTTTACGGCAATACCTTTTAAATTCTCTCCTTTTAATGCCAGGCTAAGTACATCATCTATTTCTATAGCCTGGGTTGGCTTGTCGCAGCCCTTGCACTGTGCATCGAGGTACCTGCCCAGCCAACCGGTATTCCAGTATTCATTACTTTGACTGGCGGTGTGCCAGATATCCATGCTGCGAAAATGCGAGCGGTCAGGGTTTGGATAACCAACGTTGTTCAATATGCCGAGGCTGCCATCATCATGCAGCTCCTTAAATGCGGTAAGTGCGGGGTGCAGTGCCGCTTCATGGTTGAGGGAAAGCGCTTTACCTGCTGCGATTCCAAGCGCCGGCCTTGCTTTGTAGTAAAGGTCATTGCGAACGGGTATCACCGTGTTGAGCCCATCATTGCCGCCACTTAGTTGCAGAATGACCACAACTTTGTTTCCAGGAGGTACCAGGGGCTTGCCCTCAAATGCTTTGAGGAATTTTGGCAGGAGTAGTGACGCCGAAGCAAGCGAGCCTATTTGAATGAATTCTTTACGTTTGATTAGCATATAATGATTGAATGCATTTAAATTATTTTTACTAACACATCTGGTATTCAGGTGTGCTCATGAGACGGAGCGTTGCTGATTTTATGAATGCTTCACGACTGCTCGCATCAACGTACTTTTCGAATAAGGTTTCATTTACTGAAGGCTTAACCTGCAATAGGGTTCCTTTTATTTCATTGAGTAATTTTTCTCTAGGTACCTTTTCGAGGCTGGTGAGTAAAAGCTTCCAATCCAGGCTCGCATTGATCTGCTGTCTTCTCTGCCCTGCATATCCCGTCTTTCTCCGGCCGGGTAAATCTTCATCCGGCCTTCCCATCATTTGGTCATCGTCATCCTTTGGCTTCACGTTCATCTCATCTTCATCATTGATCAGTTGAGGTATTCGCATGCGCATCATGAGAGTGGAGCTATCGATCCACGACCTTCCTCCGGCCCATCCCGCCACATTAGGTGGGTAAAACAGCATTTGCCCGAGGATTCTCTGTAGCACCAGCATAGCCGCCTCGTTTTCCATTTCCATAGGCAACATGCGCTGCATGCCAACGAGTAACTCTATGGGTGATTTAATATTAGCGCCAATGTTTTTTTCATCATAAAACCAATCACTCGTAAAAATATCTTCGAGCAATTTCGAAATATCATACTCATTCTTGTAGAACCTGGAGGCCAGCCATTCCACTTTTTGTTTGTCTTCGTTCTCATTAACGAAAAATCGGTAGAGCTTCCGGCATAGGTAGGTTGCTGTTTCTTTTTTTTCAAGAAGGATGTCAAGCACATCATCGCCGTCAAAATTTCCTGTATGACCGAGCACGGTTTTCTTTCCATAATCGTGCTGGCCGCGCCGGAAAATGAAATCGCCCTGGGCATTGGCACTCCAGCCTGTAAAGGCACGAGCCGCCTCTTTAATATCTGTTTCAGTATAATTACCTCGGCCAAGCGTGAAAAGTTCCATCACCTCGCGGGCAAAATTTTCATTAGGATGTCCTTTCCTGTTTTGCTGGTTGTTTAGAAAAAAGAGCATGGCAGCTGATCTGGAGACTTCCTTTAATAAAGTTCCAAAATTGCCCAATGCATTTCTGCGCAAAATATCCAACAAGCCCTGCTGGTAAAAAATATTGAGATTGCGGCAGGCGAAGTGACCATGCCAGAAAAAGGCCATTTTTTCCCTGAGCTGTGCGCTGCTGTTTACCATTTCAGACATCCATTCCAGGTTAAGATTACGAATGCCCTCCCTGCTTTTTTGCTGTCTTTTTTTTCGCTCTTCCGCGGTAAGCTCCTTTTTCTCCTGTTTACTTACCTGGTCAATGCCCATCATTAGACCTTCGAGGTAATTATCAGCCACGTTGATGTAGTCAGGCTTTTTAGAGGAAGCCTTAACGAGAGCACGATAAAATTCAGCAGGAGAATAGCGGGAAAGATCTGGCAACTGCTCAACGGCAGGGCCGAAGCCGGCACGCCAGAGTAAATGCTGGTTTCGCGTTTTTATTGTCACATCCATCATTTTTCTTCAGACCTGCAATATTCACCAAAGTTTAATTCAATTAGACAATTAGCGATTAGTCAACGGATTTCGGGTTCTTTTAATTGACTAATTGGCTATTTGCCCAATTGACTAATTGAAATAGTATTTTCCACAGAACTAAAAGTGTCTTTACGCATTCTTTCCTTCTCTGGATAAAATCAGCCCGGCCGCAGAAAACCGCAACGAAAAATCAGATAAATTCATAGGGACAACTTTTTCGTTCACCCAAAATGGTCATTATGAAAAAAACACTTGTATTGCTCGCTGCGGGATTTGTATTATTGATCGGATGTAACAAGACTGTTACTTCTGAAGATGAAATGCAAACTCCTGATGACGCCACCACGACCGCCACCCTACGCCAATGTGCCGCACAGGAAGTACTGGATGAACAAATGCGACAGGACCCCTCCCTCCGCCAAAGAATGGAAAGCCTGGAAGAATTCACCCGCCGATTCGCAGAAATGCCCGAATCGCAACGATTGCTGCCAGATGGAACGATTGAAATTCCCGTTGTAGTGAATGTGCTTTACAGGAGCTCGGCGGAGAATGTTTCGCAGGCGCAGATTCAGTCGCAAATTGACGTGCTGAATAAAGATTTCAGTGCAACAAACACAGACTACAACAACACCCCAGCGGCATTCCAGGCGGTCAGGTCGGGCGACATTCGAGTTCGTTTTGTGCTTGACAGGGTTGTTCGAAAAAGTACCAACAAGAGAAGCTGGAACCTGAATGATGCGATGAAGAAAAATTCACAGGGAGGAATTAGCCCTACTACGCCCACCACCAAACTAAATCTCTGGGTTTGCAATCTCAGTGGTGGTTACCTGGGATATGCACAATTCCCGGGAGGAAGTTCTTCAACTGACGGAGTGGTGATTGACAACAACGCATTTGGAACTACCGGATCAGCCTCTGCACCATTTAACAAAGGCAGAACGGCTACACATGAAGTGGGCCATTGGCTCAACCTTCGTCACATCTGGGGTGACCAGACCTGCGGTAATGACCTGGTGGGTGATACTCCAGTTCATAACACGGCTAATTATGGATGTCCTTCAAGCACGCACCGCAGCACTTGCAGTGGGCAGCCGCTTGAAATGCACATGAACTATATGGACTACACGGATGATGCTTGTATGTATATGTTTAGTGCAGGACAAAAAACGAGGATGCTTGCAGTGTTTGCTGCCGGAGGTCCGAGGAATAGTTTTGCTCAGCCTTAATTGAATTGTTGACGATTCAATAGCAAAATGGCCGTCCTTTATGGATGGCCATTTTTATTGTTATTTTACAATCGATATCTCGAAAAATTTGATAGTATTGTTTGCCAGGCCCTGCCTGCGCGATCAGGAAACTGGTCCAAAAAACCACCTGAAACCCAACTTGATCAGGCCATTTTCACCATTATTCAAGCTACTATAAAAATTGAATCCTTTGGATTTGATTTCACTTGAAATACCGCCATTTGTTTCGACTACTTTGGTACTATGAAAATTCAGCATCAATAAATTATTCAATCCAATGTCAAGATATAATCTCTTACTTACTGAATATGCAATCCCGGGATATAAGTCAATACCGATGGCAGTAGTCCTAGTTTCATAATCGGGAACTGAAACTGAAGTAAATTCGGAATTATTCAAACTGCCTGAAAGGCCTCCCTGGGCAAACACATAAAAACCCGAGCTGCCGAGATTCTTATACTTGCGTAAGAAGACGCCGGCACTCGCTGTATTCGCTTCCAAGAAATTAGTAGATTTATCCTCCTGATAACGATAACCAAGAGTTCCACCCAGGAGCAAATTTTCTTTAATCACTTTCCCAAAAACCGGGGCAAAGTAAAAGGAATTTGATTTCGAGACCTCCTCGCCATTCATTTTTGTAGAATTTATTGCTGCCGCCATGTCTGCTCCTAAAAAACTCCTCCCTTTATTAATCTGCGCAGCAACAACAATAGAAAAAGAAAAGAAAAAGATAAGGCTTAGTAATAGTTTGGTCATGGTATAAAGTTTTAGTTGAATATTCCTCAAATGTGAGAATTAGAACTAAAGAAAAACCAACGAACCCTATCGTTTAACACATGATTATCTTAAAGAAGCGACTGAGAAAAGCTGTTAACATTGCTGTTTTATAATATTAAACGGGATACGAAGGGCACAGGCGATTGAGGATAGTGATTGGGAGTAGAAGTTAAACAGCTATTGTTATTTAAATTGAAGTTTTGAAATTCATAAATCTCGAATATCGAAATATCGAGCGACGAACATATTCGATTAGCCTTCCCGCCCGCGGGGCCCTCCTCCCCCGCCTTCCAACCTTCCAAATTTTTCCTGCCAGGGCAAGAACCGTCCTTGACGCTTCCAGCATCATTTTTTTTCGGTCCACTTCCTCCCTCTACCCGGCAACCGGTTGTTCAGCTAATTTTTTTCTCTCTTTCACCAACGAGCTCCAGATGATCGATCGAAACACAAATCTCCTTTACTAGCCAACCAAAACCATGGGAAAATCACCATTTCTATCGCTTTTTCCCACGATGAATTGCGAGATAATCCTCTATAAAATCGTTGTACCCACTGATTTTTTAAATTCCTCACGAAAGGCAAACAATATTGATCAACCCTTCACATACCAATTCTCCAAACTCTCCCCCTCCTTCTTACCTTTGCCGAAAATTACTTACATGCTGCAGTTACAGGCGTTAAGGCAAAATCCGGAAGGCATTAAAGAAAGGCTAATTCATAAAAATTTCAGTGACCCTTCATTGGTTGACCTTGTTATTTCATTGGATGACGAGAGAAAAAAATTACAGCTTGATTTTGACAATACACAAGCGCAAGTGAACAGCTTATCGAAGGAGATAGGCCAATTGATGGCTAAAGGAAATAAAGAAGATGCCGAAAAAAAGAAAGCAGAAGTGACTTCAATGAAGGAACGGCTTCAACCTATCAACGAACAGCTTCTAGCCACTGAAAAACGTTTGCACAACGAACTGGTAAAGCTTCCCAACCTGCCTTCATCTAAAGTTCCGGCTGGAAAATCGGCAGCAGATAATAAAGTAGTGAAAGAAGGCGGCAACCTACCCCAATTACCCCCCGGATCTAAACCCCATTGGGATCTCATTGAAAAATATGACATCGTCAATTTTGAAACGGGTGTAAAGATCACAGGGCGTGGCTTCCCCGTTTATAAAGGAAAAGGAGCAAAACTTCAACGATCACTGATCCAGTATTTCCTTGACTTTAATACCGCGGAAGGTTATGTAGAATATAATCCTCCCTTCATGGTAAATGAAGAATCTGCATTTGGTACAGGCCAGTTACCTGACAAAGAAGGCCAGATGTATCATGTTCAGGAAGATAATTTCTTTCTCATTCCAACATCAGAGGTTCCAATTACCAATATTTTCAGGGACGAGATCATCAAAGAATCAGACCTCCCAATTAAAATGACCGCTTACTCTCCCTGCTTTCGGCGTGAGGCTGGAAGTTTCGGTAAGGATGTAAGGGGTTTGAACAGGGTACACCAATTTGAAAAAGTAGAAATAGTACAGATTGTTCACCCCGCTAAAAGCGATGAAGCACACCAGGAAATGGTTGATCATGTAGAAAAACTATTAGCCTCCCTTGAACTGCCCTATCGAATACTTGCACTTTGCGGAGGCGACATGGGTTTCGCCTCTGCCCTTACATATGATTTTGAAGTATACAGTGCCGCCCAGGAACGCTGGCTGGAAGTTAGCTCAGTCTCCAATTTCGAAACCTTCCAATCAAACCGCTTAAAGACAAGATTCAAGGATGAAAAAGGAAAATCATTATTCGTTCATACCCTCAATGGAAGCTCACTCGCCTTACCTAGAATACTTGCCTGCCTGTTAGAAAACAATCAAACACCTGAAGGAATTAAAATTCCAAAAAGTATTCAAAAATATTTTGGTGCTGAAATTCTAAAATAAAATCTTTCCCAAAATTCAAACGATAAGAACCCTTAACCCTTGTGCCATGCTAAGAAACGACGATCTACAACAACGCTGGTGGAGCCTGGAAGCGCAGATGGTGGAGCGATTCAATAAAAAGCCTGACCTGGAAACCATATTGTTCTTAATTGGTATCCAGGAATTTGGCCAGATAAAGGAGAAATTTACCAAAGAACAAAAACAGGACCTCATGCATGTGGCCGTATGCAGCCTTTTATCGCAGAGTGGCATCTATGAACTCGACAGGGTAGATGACGAAGGCTGGCCTCACTTCAGGCAATTAAAACCTATGCCTGACATGAGCGCCATCGAGCAGGAAAATTTTCTGAAAGATCATATCTTGCTCTACTTCGAGACACATTCATTATAAAATTGAATAACCATTTATAAATGAAAAAAATTCTTGCTCTCTTTCTTACATTGATGATTACCGTTGCAGGTTTTTCTCAAAAAGATTCAACACTAAGGAAAAAAGATCGCAAACGCGATGTACAAATTCAGACAAATTACGGTGACATGCTCATTCGTTTATCTGATTCTACACCTTTGCACAGGGATAACTTCCTTAAACTGGTAAAAGTCGGTTTTTTTGACAGCGTTCTATTCCACAGAGTTATAAAGGGCTTCATGATCCAGGGTGGCGATCCATTGAGCAAGGGAGCGGCTCCTGGCAAGCCACTGGGTTCTGGCGGACCAGGTTATCTTATCCCGGCGGAATTCAGACCCACTCTTTTTCACAAAAAAGGCGCCATTGGCGCAGCCCGGAGCAACAACCCCCAAAAAGCCAGCAACGGCAGCCAATTTTATATCAGCCAGGGGAGGGTTTACACGCAGGCAGGGCTTGATTCACTCGAACAATTTAGGCTTATAGGGAGAAAGTTTACACCCGCTGAACGGGAGGCGTATACCACCGTTGGCGGTATTCCGTTCCTCGACCAGAACTATACTGTTTTTGGAGAAATGATTAAGGGCTTTGACGTTCTCGATAAAATAGCAGCGGTTCCTACCAGCAAGTCTACTGACCTGGACAGACCCATTGAGGATGTAAAAATCCTAAAGATGAGGTTGGTAAAGCGTAAAAAGGTTAAACGATAACCTGTCTTTGCACACCCGATGCTCTATGGTTGAGGCTCGATGTTCTATGCTCTACGTTCGATGATGGTTGTCTGAAGTTCAGAGCAATTTTCTGCGATCTTGTCGTGTTTGTTCAGGTTCGTTGAACTGTGTTCAAAATTTTCTGAAGAGAGGCATTGCGTATGGCTCGAAGAAAGCTTTAAAAAACGCCTAATACCCATGGTACAATCCTTGCTTCGCCCGGAATGACGCCCGCTTTTTTGGGGAAGGGGGAAGGCCGGGGCGGCATCCGACCTCGCGTTATCCTTCAATTTATTTTGCCGGCGCATGTCACTTCGAACGGAATTAGAGATCTCATTCTTATTATAACATGCTTGTCATTTCGAACGAAGCGAGAATTCTTACCCATGAGACGCATACTTGTCTTTCGGTAAATTGAAGGCACACCGGTTCCACAGTGATGCAAACTTTATTAATAAGAAAACCGGCTTAAAAAAAGCCGGTTTTCTTATTTTGAGTAACCTCTTTAAGAAAATGAGGATTCCTTTCTATTGAATAAGCCACGATCATCGAACAACGTACGTCGAGCAATGAACAACCAGATTACTGTCCAATTCCTCCACTCGACTGCGTTCTCTTACTCTCATCTTCCAACCCTGTCTTGCGCTGGCGAGCCGCCTTCACTTCGTTGCTACCAAATCTCCATGTAAGACTGGCCCGCAACTGCCTGCTTTCACCATAGCCGCTCACACGTATCCTTTGCTCATCAAAATTGCTTTCACCTTTCCACCTGATTGAATAAAAAATATCAGAAACGGATACTTTCAAATTTCCCTTACCCTTAAAGACCGGCTTTTGTACACCTGCATCCACACTCCATAATGAGTTCGTTTCAAACATTCCTCCCCAAATGGAGGGTGAATTATACCATCCACTTACTTCAGCTACCCATCCTTTCTTACCAATCTTCAAACTATGCTGCATGTAGATGTTAAAAGAAAATACTGACAAATCGACTTCCCTGTCATCACCAGGCGTCTTTGAAAGGTCAGCCTGGTACTTGCTGTAGTTACCATTGAAACTTGCGAAAGCACTGTATGCTTTATATGAGAAAGGGTAACTGACTGACAGGTTAATCACATCCTGGTCGGCCAGGTTTTCCCGCGTCATATAACTACTCGAATCTTCCCTGTAAACCACCTGGCTAAAGATGTCAGCTACGTGGCTATAACTCAAAGTTGTAGTCAGCTTATACTTGAAGGTATTTGTCAGTGAAAAAATGTTGGTATACTGTGGCTGTAAAAGCGTGTTTCCTTTCATGTATGAATATGCATCCAGTTTAAACTCAAATGGATTCAAATCCTGGTAGGCCGGCCTGTCAATACGCCTGCTATAAGAAAGACTCCACTGGCTCATTGGATTCTTATTCAACGTGAGTGCAGCACTAGGGAAGAAATCAGTGTACTTGCGCTCGAAGGTTTGTTTTTCATCCCGGTTCACAGTACCATCAGGATTCAAGGGATACGAATCGCCGGTTGAATTGGTGTTTTCCATTCGCACGCCAACCTGGAACATGAATCCTTTATACTGCTTGTTATAATTTACATACAGGGCATTGATGTTTTCACTATACTCAAACTGGTTACTCAGATCCAGGTCAAGCGTTCTCACTTCCGGATTTAACTGGTGTACATCATACCTTGCGAAATTATTATCTGTATTAATTATTGATGACTTGAAACCTACTCCCAATCTTCCTCCTTTGAAATTTTGCTCATAGTCGCCTTTCACTGAATAGATATCAATATCAGTCGGGGAAATAAACCGGTATATCTCCCTGCTCTGTTCGTCATTTGTTACAGGGTCATAATAAAAGTTCGGTTGCAACTGGTTGCCCTTAATTCTAAATACTCCATAATCCGCATCCACGTTAAACTCACGGCCTGAAGTATCAGTATACCTGTAGTTAATATTATAGTTCACGTTCCTCCGCTGGTTGTCATTGGTATTGTTTGCTACGAGTATCCTGCTGGCAATCCCTGATGATTTTGTCACGATGGGCGTTCTCGAATTGCTTTCGAAATCATCATTGGCAAAGTTTCCATTGATCATCACACCAAGAGTGCTGCGTTTACTTAAGAATAGATCAGCACCAGCTTTGAACCCATGTGACTCACGTTCCATATCCATCGTACTTCTCGTATCAAACACGGTGTTGTTTACTTCGCGAAACAGGTTGAACTTATTCGTAAACCGGCTGTTGTTGTAATTGTAATTTCCAAATACATTAATACTCTTATTACGATGGTTTAAGGCCAGCCCGCCATTATACTTTGGATATACTCCTATATTGTATCCGGCATTTACAGAACCGTTCGTACCAAACGTCTTATTCTTTTTAAGTTTGATATTGATTATGCCTGCATTTCCTGCAGCTTCATACTTGGCGGAAGGGTTGGTGATGAGTTCTATTGACTCCACCTGGGCAGATTGAAGACTCTTAAGGTAGGCTGCCAGATCAGCTCCGGCAAGCGGCGTAGGCTTTCCATCAATAAAGATTTGAACCCCGTTTTTTCCTGCCAGGCTGATATTATCATCCTTATCGATTAAAACTCCCGGGGCTTTCCGCAAAAGCTCCAGTGCATCATTACCTGTTGCGTTAATCGTTCCCTCTACATTCAGAATGGTTCTGTCAGCCTTCACTTCTACCATTGGTTTCTTTGATGAAACCGTCACTCCTGAAAGCGCCGCTTCCGCTTTCAGCAATTGCAGCTCGGGAACCGCAACGTCACTCGTATTCTCTATCTTCTGTGACCAGCTGGTGATGTATCCAACGTGGGAGACGGTAACAAAGTACTGGCCCACTTCAGGACTAAAAGTATACTGCCCGTCTTTGTCAGTAATTGCAAGCTTAAGCGAAGCAGAATCCTTCGCACTTAACAATGATACTGTGGCTTTATTTACAGCTTTTCCCTGCTCATCACGCACTGTACCCGTGATCTTTTGTGCATTCATTGCAGTAGTCATAAACATTCCACCCAGAATAAATAAAATTAGCTTTCTCATAAACTCCCTCTTTTTTGATAAGGTTGGCCCAAAGGTATCGTCCCGTCACAGAATTGTAAAGCGCTAAACGACAAATAGCCTAAAACAGGGTATGAACGGCGGGAATTTTCCGGTGAATTGCCGGCAAAAGGATCAACCTCAGGCCAAAGCCCGAAAAATTCTTTTTTTCTAACTTTCGTTTTAACCATATTTGCGGTCTAAATCCCTCATAATGAATTTTCCCGCAAATCTCCGCTACACAAAAGATCATGAATGGATAAGTCTTGAAGGTAATGTCGCCACAATTGGTATTACTGATTTTGCACAACGGGAATTAGGGGACATTGTTTTCGTGGAAGTGGAAACTGTCGGTAAATCGCTGGAGGCTAATGCCGTTTTTGGAACTGTGGAAGCCGTTAAAACGGTGTCAGACCTGTTTTTGCCCGTTAGTGGGACCATTACAGAGTTAAATCCGGAATTGGCAAATGCTCCTGAATTAGTCAATACTGACCCTTATGGAAAGGGCTGGATGATCAAGATGACTGTAACCAACCCTGCTGATGTAGATGGCCTGCTTGATGCAAAGGCTTATGAAGCCATTGCCGGTTAGGTCAATCCCTGTCATGAACTCTCCCGATACTTTTTAATCAATCAGAATTGAACACTGGCTATCGGCGGGCGGCTGCCCAAAAAAGGCATACGGTTTTCGACCATCGGCTACCCCCTACCGGCTATTAGCTACTCCCTACCGGCTAAAAATACTAACATTGCAAAAAAATTGAAATCTCCTCCCACATTCATTCCCGCCATTTTCGCTTTCCTGTTATTCACCTTCCTGTTATTATTACCAGGGTCCGCCTTTCCAAAAGATAACTTTCTTACGAGAATCCAATTTGATAAATGGGTACACGTTGGGATTTTTGGGTTGCTGGTAATCCTATGGTCATGGGGAAGCCTTTCAAGAAAGCCGGCAACTAAACGAATAATTCTTACGATTGCCATTATTATGCTGGCATACGGGATAGTGATTGAATTTGTCCAGCATTATTTCATTAAGAACAGGGGATTTGAATTTGGCGATATCCTGGCTGATGCAGTAGGTTGTGTGCTTGGTTATATTTTCTGTATAAGCAGGTATATAAAAAAATAGACCCCTGTAGAAACAGGGGTCGCAACCAAAACTAACTGCTTATGAGAAAATTGACTGCTTTTATAAGAAGAACTATAAAAGTATAACGCAAATTTACTGCCATTAGTATCAACATCGCTGTTAAGGATTATCTAAAGCCTCGGATTTCGTACTCTTCACATTCCTGTACTCGTAGTCCTTCTTTTTTTGTAGATATTATTTCCCAATGAAAGACGGATTAAAGTACCATAATCCCCACCGCAAAATTTCTAAATGAAATTGCGATGTTCAATTTCTACATGACTAATGGCTGACAAAGAACTCTAAATGTTTAGACGCTTCTTTATCTATTAATACATAAATCAGACCAAAATTTTTTTAGCGCAAAAAAAAGTATTTATTAGCGGTTTATGGCTCATAACCGCATAGGTATCAGGAGCAATTAATTTTGACGGGCGAGTTTTTCAGAGTTCTCTGCAAACTGGAGCGCTTCAATTAGTTCCCCAATTCCTCCATTAAGTACTTCCTGTAAATTATATAAAGTGAGGCCAATACGATGGTCTGTAACGCGACCCTGGGGGAAGTTGTACGTCCTGATTTTTGCGCTTCGGTCACCCGTGCTAACCAGGCTTTTTCTATGCCGGGCTATTTCCTCTTCCTGCTTTCGCACCTGCTCCTCGTATAGTCGGGTACGCAGCATTTGCATGGCCTTTTCCCGGTTGCCCAATTGGGAGCGTTCTGTTTGACAGATCACAACTGTACCGGTGGGAATATGGGTTAACATCACCTTTGTTTCTACCTTGTTCACATTCTGACCGCCTGCCCCTCCACTCCTGGCGGTTTCCATTTTTACATCTGCCGGGTTCAGCTCAAAATCCACTTCCTCTGCCTCAGGCATCACTGCAACGGTGGCCGCTGATGTATGAACCCTGCCGCTCCCTTCGGTATCAGGAACCCTTTGCACCCTATGCACACCACTTTCGAATTTCAGCAAGCCATATACATCATCACCCATCACTTCTAACTGCACTTCTTTGTATCCACCCACAGTACCCTCACTTTCGCTAAGGATCGCCGTCTTCCAGCCCCTTCTCTCACAGAACCGCAAATACATTCTTAACAGGTCCCCGGCAAAAAGACTCGCTTCGTCTCCCCCGGTTCCGGCGCGTATTTCAATGATGGCATTCTTTTCATCCTGAGGATCCTTAGGTATCAGCAACTGGCGTATCTGGCTTTCCATTTCCACTTTCCTTTCTTCAATGGCCGGGAGTTCAAGTTTAGCAAGCTCACGCATTTCCTCATCATCGCCGTTGAGTGCTTCACGGTAGAATTCAATGTCGTCAAGCAATTTCCGGTACGCATCATAAGCAGCAACAATCTTCTCGAGACTGCGATATTCCTTACTGGTCTCGGCAAACTTTTTATTATTGCCAACTATCTCCGGGTTGGTCAGCGCCAAACCAAGTTGATCAAATCTTCCTTTAATCGCTTCTAATTTATCGAGCATGGGGCGCAAAATTACTTAAATCTATCTCCATTTCGTTCATTAAGAACCCAGAACTGGGAATTTGGAATTTGGGAATTTGGAATTTGGGCGGAGCCTCCGTTACCAACGAGCTCAGCCGGTAAGGCGCTGATAAGCTGAATACGAGATACGCTACTGACAACTGACAACCGTAAATGTCATCGTACATTTATCCAATGAACAAATTTTCCGCTTCCCAAATTTTCGATGGATATACATTTCTTCCGGCGAAAACTGTGATCATAACAGATGCCGAGGGGGAGATAAGGGACATAATTCCTATGACGGATGCCGGAGACAACGTTCAACTATTTGACGGAATACTCACCCCTGGCTTTGTGAATTGCCATTGCCACCTGGAACTTAGCCATATGAAGGGCGTGATCCCTGAAGGAATTGGCCTTCCTGCCTTCCTGGCCGCCGTCATGAAGCATCGGAATATAGCGACCGAACAAATTACAGAGGCCATTGAAAAAGCAGAAGATGAAATGCTCGCAAACGGTATTGTAGCTGTCGGCGATATCTGCAACCTGGCCTCTACCATTCCACAAAAACTGAAAGGAAGGATCTGGTATCATAACTTTATTGAAGCCACAGGGTTTAATTCTTTAATAGCCGATCAGCGATTCAAGCGCTGCGTAGATTTCTTCTCCGCGTTTTCCCAACTTTACTCAATTCCCATTGAATCAAATTCAATTGTTCCCCATGCGCCCTACTCGGTTTCTGATGAGCTATGGAAAAAAATAATCCATTTCCCGGGTAATCATCTTCTCACAATTCATAACCAGGAATCACAAGGAGAAAATGACTGGTTTCAGTATAAGAAAGGTAAAATGCAATCCCTTTTTGACAATCTGAAAATGGATGCCTCTGAATTCAAGGCTACCGGCCAGACAAGCCTTCAGAGTTTTCTCCCGCGATTTATTCGAAATCAATCTGTCATCCTTGTGCACAATGTGTTTACGTCACAACCTGATATTGAATTTGCAAAAAGCAGCGGGCTTTCCATTTCCTGGTGCCTCTGCCCCAATGCCAACCAATATATTTCCGCTCAATTGCCTTCGGTTGATATGTTTATGAAAAATGACTGCCTTGTCACCCTTGGCACAGACAGCCTTGCATCAAACCACCAGTTAAGCATTCTTTCAGAAATACAAACCCTGCGCAAGGCGTTCCCGGCAATTGCCGTAGATCAATTATTGCGTTTTGCTACCAGCAATGGCGCCAAAGCCTTGCAAATGGACCAGTTATTAGGTAGTTTTGAAAAAGGAAAACGGCCGGGACTTCTGCTATTGGACAAAGATCTTTCCCAATTGCGCCGGCTTTTATAGCCCATGAAAATCTTACTCGTTATAGCATTATTGTCAGTAACTGTTTTTTGCCTGTCATTCAACTTTCAGCAAGAGAAACAATACCGTTCGCTATATAAGGCTTCACTTTCCACTTTCAGGGAAGAACAAAGAGAATTGCTTGAACTCATCAATTCTTCTAAAATAACCGGCGAAAAAGAAAAGATCATAGCGGCAATTCATAAATCAAGGAAGAGCCTTAAATCCGTCGATTTCTGGCTTCGGTATTTTGAACCTATTGCTTATAGAAAAATCAACGGCCCCTTACCCGTAGAATGGGAAAATGAAGTTTTTGAGAAATTTGAACCACCTTACAGAAGGGAAGGAGGCGGGTTAACGCTGGCTGAACTTTATCTTGAGGAGGAAAACCCGGAAACAGACACACTTGCAAAATTGATCCGCACTTCCATTGACGCCATAGCCACCTTTGAAGCTGACTCCATCACTATTGAACTAAAATCACCAGATCATTTCTTTCTCGCGAACAGGCTATTTCTTCTGAACCTCGGGGCCATCTACACAACTTCGTATGAATGCCCTGATACAAATAGCATTATTCCTGAATTACGCCACATGATGAAGGAGGTAAAAGAAATCTACTTTTCATTCTCACAGGAATATCCAAAACACTCGTTAAGTACAGAATACAGTGAATTATTTGAGGAATCCTTACGGTTCGTCAATTCACAACCTTCACAATTCACCAGCTTCGATCATTTCAGTTTCATTAAGAACTTTGTAAACCCGCTGTTTGCAATGAACCAGCAATTAATCAGAGAATATGGAGTAACAACAAGAAATTTCAATGATTTTTCACTTAATAATAACAGCAACTCCATTTTTTCAAAAAACCTGTATAATTCTCAGAATACAAAAGGCATTTTTTCATTGATAGAAGATGAGGAACTTCTGGCAGAAATAAAATCAATGGGCAGGTTGCTTTTTTATGACCCCATATTATCTGCGAATAATGCAAGGAGCTGCGCTTCCTGCCATAATCCGAACCAATTCTTTACTGATACCACGCAAGCGACGGCGTTCAAGTTTGATCACCGGCAGCACCTGTCAAGAAATACACCATCATTGGTGAATTCAATATTCAACCACCTCGTGATGCTTGATGGCAAACATATTTCACTGCAGGACCAGGCAAGAGATGTGATGCATAACCCAGATGAAATGAATACGAATGAAAAGGAATTGCTCAAAAAAATAGTAAGCTGCAAAGAATACAAGGAAGCTTTTAAAAAATTCCTTAAGCATACCCCGGAGGAGAAAGAGGTAAGAATGGATCACATCATTTCAGCCATCACATTTTATTACGCTGATTTCAGCAATTACCTGTCGCCTTTCGATGAAGCCATGAATGAAGAAATAGGAATCAGCAATGAAGTAAAAAACGGTTTCAATTTGTTCATGAGCAAAGCCCAATGCGCTACCTGTCACTTTGTGCCCATGTTTAACGGCGTAAAGCCTCCATACATTGGCACCGAATTCGAAGTACTCGGTGTGCCGGCAGACACCTCTTTTACAAAGTTGAGTGATGACAAAGGCCGCTACCTTGTCAATCCGGCAAAGGAAACCTTAAACGCTTTCCGTACCACCACAGTTCGTAATGCGGCACGTACGGCGCCATACATGCACAACGGCGTGTTCCATTCACTTGAACAGGTAATCGATCTATATGATGGCGGAGGTGGCATTGGCAGAAACCTGGAAGTACCCAACCAGACTCTTTCATCCGATTCTCTAAAGCTTACCCAGAAAGAAAAATCAGATCTAATTGCGTTTATGCATTCACTCAGCGAAAATGTTATTTTTGATCAGCCACCCGTGAAGCTGCCCGCTTCATCAAATAAGTCACTAAACAGAAGAAAGATTGGAGGAGAATACTAAGTGAAAAAATTTCTTATCATATTATTTGTTCTTTGCGTTTGCACTATCATGGTAATGTGCTCTAACCAGAAACGGACCCAATATGAAATTGCCGACCACGTTACGAAAGAGAACAAGGAATTGTTAATCGAACGGGCAGAGAAAGGAAAAGTATTATACAAGATCCATTGCGCGGGCTGTCATGGCATTTTTACAAAGGGAAAAGACAGCATTCCCAACTTCACCAAAATACAAATTGACAATTACCAGGCAGCGGCACTCATTGGCCTTGACCCCAAAAACCACGCGGTTGCACAAAAGATGAGTAGCCAGCAGGTGGACTATGTAGTTACGTTCTTGCGTTTACGAAAAATAGATTAGCACGTTTAAGACTGTTCGTTCAAGATTCGTTTAGCCCACACTGCAGGAAGGTAACGATTTGAACGACCTTGAACCACTTTGAACGTTTAACCCAAATCATGCAATAGAAATATGGAGCAATGGCGTTGATCGATGATCGATGTCCGAGATCGATGATCGTTCATCGATTTTCGAGGCCGTTGTTCGATGATCGATGTTAGCCTATCAAATTACTGAAAACTTTTGCCCATTGCCAATTAGTGTTTCATCAGCTTGCCAGCTGATCAGCTACGACTTCAGAAAACCCTACCATAATGTAACCGTCCCTTCCGTTTTTTCCCCGTTTAACCGCGAGGAAAAAACTCTTAACTATTGTGTTTTTCCCCTTGTTGCACTTTCCGGCGATTGTACCTTTATCTTGTTAAAATATAAAACAGGTTTATGGGCATCAGCCCAAACCTGTTGCCCGGCGACGAAAGTCGCAAGGGGGTCTGGCGAGCAGGTGGGTGGGGGTGGGGCGTAAAAATTTACGGCTTCGGCGAAGCCCTGCCAGGTCATTAAACGTTTAATTACTATTAACACTCTCCTATTGCGGAATTAGGAATTGGGATTTTGGAATTAGGCGATTGTTGAGGTAGCCCGCTCCTGTCAACATTCTCTTGTTGCGGAATTAGGAATTTGGAATCAGGCGGTTGCTAAATTATTGAGGTTGCCCGCTCCTGTCAACATTCGTTTGTTGCGGAATCAGGCGGTCGCTAAATTGTTGAGGTTGCCCTCTGGTAAAGCATGCTTCGCTTTCCCTGAATATTTAGCAACTCCCAAATTCCCAATTCCAAACTCTATTGCTTGATTTGGGTTTAAAGGATCTCCCTCAACACGGGCAACGTCCTCAACGACCCAAAATCCTGCACATGCATCATGTAATACCATTCAAATCCCTGTAACAGTTCTCTTCTTATCTCCTGATTGAGCTTTAAATGTTCCAGCTCTTCCGGCTGCTGTGACTTGAGGATTTGTGAGGTAATTGCCGCTCCACGGTCAGATATGAAGTTGGGGTGGGCAGGAGGATCCTGTACAAAACTGCCTTCCCTCAGGTCAAGATATGAATTCACCGGAGAATAATTATCGTCAATTCGAAGCCCGAAAAAAACTGGAAGGTGTAAAGCAAAATATAAGGGAAAATTAGCAGCAACTGTGCCAAGTGATTTATCAAGATGGAGAAAAGCATCTTCAATAAAGAAAAAGAGATCCGGGTTTGCTTCAGGTTGTTTTATGCAACGAGTAACCAACTCAACCATAAACAATGCAATTGCATTCTTCTTAACGTCAGATAAGATTTGCCGGTAGATATGCGCCCACCTGAATTCCTTAATCCGTTGCAGTTGCCTGAGTTCACTATGATAAACCACCATGTCAAGCATTGCCGAAGGCTGGAACATGACAGCCTTGCCGGTACCTTTTTTGGTTGATACTCTCACCCCATTTACAAGGTATGATTGCAGGCCGAATAATTCCGTATACATAGTAACTACCAGGCTGGTCTCACCATACTTCACCGCACGCAGCACAATACCTTTTGTTTTATGTAGTTTATCAGGCAATTGATGTAGTGTTGATAGAGTTCAATCGAAAGCATTTCGCGACCGCCCGGTGAAAACGGCAAATGGTTTACGAAAATCGCACACGGCGATCGGGCTTCGGTCTAGTTACCAATAAAGACAATCCTCGCGGCCGCTCTTTCCTTTCTTCTCTCTCCATTAGCGCCGTCTTCACTGATAAGTACCATGTACACTCCACTGGAAACCTTTCTTCCTGTATAGTCCTTTCCATTCCAATTTGCCTGCCCTCCCAATGCGCGGGTTTGATATACCAGCCGGCCATTCAATTCAGTGATCTTGACGATAGCATTGTTTACCAAACCCCTGATACCGATAGTCCCCGTAAAGCCGGGAGGCACAGGATTAGGAAAAACGAGCACCTGTTCATTTGTTTCTCCGCCTTCCGTTGCCGTACTTCTGAATGAGCAGATTCCTTTAAGTGTAGCAAAATAAACTTCTCCTGTTTTTCCATCAATTGCAATCTTGCGCACATCGTTGCTTAACAATGGGCTGTTTGTTTCGGTGAAATGATAGATCAATTTTTCTCCGGTAGCACTTACAAGCCATACACCATTTTTTGTAGCAACCCATTTTCTATCTGCCCCATCAACAGCAATGCTTCTCACTTCTTCACCATTGAAAAGATAGCCGGCAAAGCTCCCCTGTTGCACAATTGGCCAGACTGCATCGCAACCTTCCGCGGCAAAGGCACTATATGGGCATTGAATCACCCCTATCCCATTTGTTGTTCCAACCCAAATGAATCCACTCTTATCCTTCGCAATGCATAGCACTTCCCCCTGGGGTAAATTTCCATTGTTGATGCCGGCGCCGTATAAACGCCACCTGTCATCGCCTATATTATCTATGGAATTATTATCATCAAATACTATCAGGTTGCCGGTTTTCACAGGTACTATCCATTTTCTTCCATCGTCATCAACAAGAATCTGCGCAAGTGAATTTTCCTGCAAAAAAAACGGTATGGAGAAGCTCGTCCAACTACCATCTGCTTTCATTACACGCAGCGGTTGACTTGAGCCATAGTTGGATACCCAAAGGTTATTCTGGTTGTCAAATGCAAGACCTGAAATCCTGTAACTGGTGGGATCGCCAATTGCCGGGCCAATTACTCCCTGCTTGAATATTTCCAATTGACCACCAGTAATAAGATGTAAAAGTCCGCCACCAAAAGAGCCGTACCACGCTGTTTGGTCGCGGTGATCTACAGCAACAGTAATGAAGTCAAAGATCGAATCAAGAGCAGCAACTCCATTCCGGTTAACGTTTTGCCATGAACCATCTTTAAAAATAAATATGCCATTTGCGTTAAACTGGTAGTTCCACGCATCATTCACAGATCCGGCAGTCACGTACAGGCGGCCATTGCTAAACGCC
>Ga0196972_1000363_pt1 | contig 25859 bp, 22 predicted proteins | sample S1v_2013CmetaG_FD_148618 | JGI IMG/M metagenome (GOLD analysis project Ga0196972, IMG submission 148618) | Soil microbial communities from Anza Borrego desert, Southern California, United States - S1+v_20-13C | ecosystem: Environmental > Terrestrial > Soil > Desert | place: USA: California...
CGCGGCGTGATCTGCCAGGACAGGCCCCACTTGTCCTTGCACCAGCCGCAGGCGCTTTCCTGGCCGCCGTTGCCGACGATGGCGTTCCACAGGCGATCCGTCTCGGCCTGGTCCTCGGTCGCCACCTGGAACGAGAAGGCTTCGCTGTGCCGGAAAGCCGGTCCACCGTTCAGGCCCAGGCAGGGAATGCCGAGCACCGTGAACTCGACCGTCAGCACGTCGCCCTGCTTGCCGGACGGGAAGTCGCCGGGCGCGCGCAGGACCCGGCCCACCGCGCTGTCCGGGAAGGTGGCTGCGTAGAACTGCGCGGCCTCCAGGGCCGTGCCGTCGTACCAGAGACAGATGGTGTTCTTGGCCGTCACTTGTCGATCTCCCAAGGCAGAAGAGTTGGGGCGTCCGGGCTCGAACGCCGGTCGCGAAAACAGTCTGCCACGCTTCGAGAGGCCGAGCAGGCACGACCGGAGGCGGCCTCGGCCGTATCGCAGCCGATAATCGGCGCCCCTCCCTCCTTCCCCTTTCCCCTCCGTGACCACCACCCCCGCTGCCGAGCCCGGCCCCCTTACGCCCGGCGATTTCGACGCGCTGGACGACGAGCTCGACCGGATGCGCGAGCACGACGACGAAATCCCGCAGTGGGAGTTCTGCGAAGGCTTCCTTGCCGCGCTGGTCTGCATGCGCCGCGAGGTGCCGGCCGAGGAGTACTGGCCCGTGCTGCTGGGCGAAGACTTCCGGCCCATGGAGCACATGGAATTCGTCTGGCGCTGGCGCCGCCGCTGGCAGGAGATCGCCGTCGCGCTGGACCAGCCGGTGGAGGAACTGGAGGACGAGCGCACCTACCATCCGGAAGCGCTGGACGTGCGCGGTGCCATCCTGGCGCTGCCGCCCGAGGAGCGTTCGGAGGGCGATCTCGCCGAGGCGCCCGCCTACGCCCAGATCTGGGCACTGGGCTTCATGTATGCCGTGGAGAACTGGCCGCAGGACTGGCAGCCGCCGCGAGACGACGAAGCGGCCGGGATGCTGGATGCGGCCCTGCAGGACATCGTCACCCTGACCGAGGACGACACCGGCGAGCCTGCGCTGTCCATGTACGCCGAGGACGGGCCGCCCAGCGTCAGCGAACAGCGGCTCGACGCCCTCGCCGCCGGCATCTGGGCGGTCTACGCCCTGCGCCAGCTGTGGCGCAGCCTGGGCCCGCGCATCGAACCGATACGCAAGCAGCCCGAGCCGGGCCGCAACGACCCCTGCCCCTGCGGCAGCGGGAAGAAGTACAAGAAGTGCCATGGGGCGGGCTGACCGTCCACCCGGACATGCAGCTCGACTACCTGATCTTCGACTGCACGGAAGAGGAAACGGGGTCCTGCAGCTTCGACGCGATGGCGTCCGTGCTGCCGGGGCGGCTTGCAGCGCTGGTCCATGAGGTCGAAGCCGTGCTGGGATGGGCCTGCCACACCTTCGGAGCGCCGGTTCCTGATGCGGACACCGGCGGATGGGATTTCGAGTTGCAGGCGACGAGCGAAGCCGGCGGGACGCTGCCGATCGTTTTCGACCTGGAACGCGGCCGGCTCAGCTTGCCGACCGCCTCCGAGGGCCGCATCACGCTCACGCTGACCCTCAGCGGTTCGCCTGCCTTTGGCGAAGCGTTCCGGGACGCCTTTCCCGACGCCGCGTGATGCGGCTGGCCTGCCACGGCAACGCCTCAGGTCACCACCAGGTAGAGCGTCACCAGGATGCAGATGCCCGTGACGATGGCCCAGATGGCGGGCCAGCTGTCGCCTTCCTTGGTGTCCTGCACCGACAGGCTCTTCATCGGGTCGGTGCCGTGGAAGTCCTTGCCGTAGGTCTCGTCGGTGGTGCGGTGCAGGGCCGGGTTGAGTCCTTCGCGGCTGGCCGCGTCGTCACTCGCCGGGGGTGTGGTCGTCATGCGGTTCCTCCTGCGCGGGAGCGGGAGCCGGCGGTGCGCGACGCAGGCTCCAGCGGACCATGAATTCGAGGCAGGCCTCTGCCGGATCGTCGGCACCGGGCAGGCGCGACATCAGCTCGACCCAATCCTCCGGCGAAGCATGCCGCTCGAAGCGCGACACGGCAAGGCGGGCAAACGCCGCCGGCTCCGCGCCCGCGGCCTCGATCTCGCGGACCAGGCGCGCCGGCAGCACGGCCTCGGCGCCCTGCGCCTGGCCCAGCAGGTCACCGAGCATCACCACAACTGCGCCTCCAGCTCGTCCTTGCCGAGCGCCACGCCTTCCAGCGTCGCGGCCTCGGCGAGCGAAGCGGTGAAGCGAGCCGCCGCCAGCGTCCAGGCGCGCGCCTCCAGCATGTCGGCGATGCGCGATTCGACCAGCTCGAACGGCAACTGCCGCCCCGGGATGCGCCGGTCCAGCCGCAGCACGTGCCAGCCGAAGCGCGAGCGCACCGGTTCGCGCCCCGTCATGCCCTCGGGCAGCGCCTCGATCGCGGACTGCACCGCCGGCACCAGCTCGCCCGGCTGCAGCTGCCCCAGCGAGCCGCCTTGCATCTTCGAGGGGCAGCTGGAGAAGGCCTGCGCCGCTTCCGCGAACGCCGCCGGGTCGTCGCCGACTTCGCGCGCGATCGTCGCGGCCTGGTGCCGCGCCGCGTCCCAGCCGGCTTCGTCGTCGCCGCCCGGCTCGACCAGGATGTGGCGCGCCTCCAGCAGCGGCGGCGTGCGGAAGCGCTCGCGCTGCTGCTCGTAGACCCGCAGGCACTCCTCGCGCGTGGGCGAGGACGGCGCTGCCTGCGTCTCCAGCACGGCGCGGATCAGCGCTTCCTCGTCGACTTCGCGCCGGCCGGCCTCGTCGGTCTCGGGCTCGGCCGCCAGCCCCAGGCGATGCGCCTCCTGCAGCAGCAGTTCGCGGATCGCCAGCGCTCGCGCCGCGGCGCGCCAGGCGCTGGCCGGGTCGGGCGCCGGATGCTGCTGCGCCTCCTCGGCGATGGCCTCCGGCGCGATCACCGTGCCGTTGACGCGCACCGCCACGTAGGCCGGCGGCTCGGCACCCGGGCGGCCGCGCCGGTGGACGTGGATGGTGGCGGTGGTCCCGCCCCCGCTCCCGCCGCCGCAACCCCCGCTGGCGCAGGCCGAGGGCATCTGCGGCTCGGGCCGCGGCACGGGGCGTTCGGTCAGATCTGCGCTCATGTCGGCTGCCCGCTTTGCGACTGCGCCCGCGTCACCACCTCGCTGGCATAGGGCTGGCCCAGGCCGGTCGGATCGGAGGGCGGTGCCTTGCGTCCCACCGGCGCCCGCGCGCGGGCGATCTGGTAGCCCGGCCGCAGCAGGAACCAGATCGGCACGCTCCAGATGTGGATCAGGCGCGTGAAGGGCGTGATCAGGAACAGCACCAGGCCCAGCACGATGTGCAGCTTGAAGATCACGCCCACCTCGTCGAGCTGGCCGGCGGCGGCCGGGTCCAGCACCAGGATGCCGTGCGCCCAGCCCATGAGCTGCACCATCTCGCTGCCGTCCAGGTGCTGCATGCTCCAGTAGACGGTGCCCACGCCCATCACCAGCTGGACCCAGATCAGCACCAGCACCGCGATGTCGCCCCAGGACGAGCTGCGCCTGATGCGCACATCGAACAGCCGCCGGTGCAGCAGCAGCGTGCAGCCGACCAGCGCCGAGACCCCGGCGATGCCGCCCACCAGCATGGCCATCATCTGCTTGGTCTGGTTGGTGAAACCGACCGCATGGAACACCCACACCGGCGTGAGCAGCCCCACGAAGTGGCCGAAGAACAGCACGATCACGCCCAGGTGGAACAGGTTGGAGCCGATCAGCATCTGCTTGCGGCGCAGGAACTGGCTGGACTGCGAGCGCCAGCCGTACTGGTCCTTGTCGAAGCGCAGGATGCTGCCGACGATCATCACGATCACGGCCACGTACGGGAACCACCCGAACGCGAGCTGGTTGAGGTAGTCGTTCATCGCCTGCTCCTTCTAGCGTCCCATCACGGCCTTGAGCCGCTGCACGATGCCGCCACCGGCTTGCGGCGCCGGGGCGCCGCTGAAGGTCACCGGCTCCTCCTGCCAGGTCTCGTCCAGCGACTTCGCCTCCTGTGCGGCCAGCCGCCGCCGCACCTCGTCCAGCGCTTCGGCGTCGGGCGCGCCCTCGCCCAAGGCCAGCAGCGCCGTGAACACGGCGGCATACGGCGTGCCGCGCTGCTGCAGCCGCTCGGCCAGGGCCGCGAACACGTGCGCCGGTTGCCCCAGCCAGTCGCGCGCCTCGCGCCGCGGCAGGAAGGACACGAACTCGAGGAACAGCGGCACGTAGTCCGGCAGCTCCGTCCCCTGCAGCAGGAAGCCGTGTTCCTGGTAGCGCTGCGCCAGGTCCACCAGCGCCTGGCCGCGCTCGCGGCTCTCGCCGTGCACGTGCTCGAACAAGTGCAGCGACAGCGCGCCTGAGCTGTCGAACAGGGCGCTGTAGCGCTCCTGCAGCTCGTAGACGTCGTCGCCGGCCAGCTGCACCAGCAGCGGTTCGAGCGCGCGCAGCTCGGCGGCCGACAGCTCGCCCTCGGTTTCCAGCGCGGCCCGGATCTCCGATACCGCGGCCTGCAGGTCCGCGCTGGGATAGCCCAGCAGCGCGCTCAATGCCTTGGTGGTGCGGTTCATGTCGGCACGTCCATGTTCTTGTGCCGCGGCGTCTGCTTGGGTCCGCCGCCGAACAGGTTGAGGCCGCTGCGGCCCTCGGTCTGGTCGCGGAAGCCGAAGCCGGTGGAGCCGCGCAGCCAGTACGCGTCCTCCTCCAGTTCGCGCCGCACCGTCGGGATCACGTAGCGGTCCTCGTAGTTGGCGATCGCCATCACCTGGTACATGTCCTCCAGCGTCGCGGTGGTCAGCCCCACGCGCTGGGCGATCGCCTCGTCGATGCGGCCGTCGACGCGCTTGGCGCGCATGTAGGCGCGCATGGCCAGCATGCGCTCCAGCGCGGCGGCCACCGGCCCCTCGTCGCCGGCCGTGAGCAGGTTGGCCAGGTAGCGCAGCGGGATGCGCAGCGAGCGCACGTCCGGCATGCCGTCCAGCGCCGACAGCTTGCCGGCCTCGGCCGCCGATTGGATCGGCGACAGCGGCGGGATGTACCAGACCATGGGCAGGGTGCGGTACTCCGGATGCAGCGGGAAGGCGACCCGCCACTCCTTCATCATCTTGTAGACCGGCGAGCGCAGCGCCGCCTCGATCCACTGGCGAGGCACGCCGTCGTGCGCCGCCTGCTTCTGGACCTCGGGGTCGCGCGGATCGAGGATCAGGTCCAGCTGCGCCTGGTACAGCGCCTTCGGATCCTCCACCGAGGCCGCCGCCTCGATGCGGTCGGCGTCGTAGAGCACCACGCTGAGGTAGCGGATGCGGCCCACGCAGGTCTCCGAGCACACCGTCGGCTGGCCCGTCTCGATGCGCGGGAAGCAGAAGATGCACTTCTCGCTCTTGCCGGAGGACCAGTTGTAGTAGATCTTCTTGTACGGGCAGCCCGACACGCACATGCGCCAGCCGCGGCACTTCTCCTGGTCGATCAGCACGATGCCGTCTTCCGCCCGCTTGTAGATCGCGCCCGAGGGGCAGGAAGCCACGCAGGAGGGATTGAGGCAGTGCTCGCACAGGCGCGGCAGGTACATCAGGAAGGTCTGCTCGAACTGGCCGTAGATCTCCTTCTGGATGCCCTCGAAGTTCCGGTCGTGCGAGCGCTTGGCGAACTCGCCGCCCAGCATGTCCTCCCAGTTGCCGCTCCACTCGATCTTGTTCAGCACCTCGCCGGTGACCAGCGAGCGCGGCTTGGCCACCGGCTGCGCCTGCAGCTCGCCGGCGTTCTGCAGCCAGCCGTACTCGTAGGTGTAGGGCTCGTAGAAGTCGTCGATCTCCGGCAGGTGCGGGTTGGCGAAGATCTTGGCCAGGATGCGCCACTTGGACCCCAGGCACGGCTCGATGCGGCCGTTCTTCTTGCGCACCCAGCCGCCGCGCCAGCGCTCCTGGTTCTCCCAGTCCTTGGGGTAGCCGATGCCGGGCTTGGACTCGACGTTGTTGAACCAGGCGTACTCCTGCCCCTCGCGGTTGGTCCAGACGTTCTTGCAGGTGATGGAACAGGTATGGCAGCCGATGCACTTGTCCAGGTTCAGCACCATCGGGATCTGCGCGCGGACTTTCATCGCAGCACCTCCTTGCGGGCGACCACGCCCTTGCCCCAGTCGGCGCTGCCGCCGCCCGTGTGCACGGCGTCGTCGGCCGCCTTGTCGAACCAGTTGACCTGGTTCATCTTGCGCACGATCACGAACTCGTCGCGGTTGGCGCCCACCGTGCCGTAGTAGTTGAAGCCGTAGGCCAGCTGCGCGTAGCCGCCGATCATGTGGGTCGGCTTCATGTTGATGCGCGTGACCGAGTTGTGGATGCCGCCGCGCTGGCCGGTGATCTCGGAACCGACCACGTTCACCAGCTTCTCCTGCGCGTGGTACATGATGGCCGTGCCGGGCATGATCCGCTGCGACACGATGGCGCGCGCGGTCAGCGCCCCGTTCATGTTGAAGACCTCGATCCAGTCGTTGTCCTCGATGCCGGCCTCGCGCGCGTCGTCCTCGCTGATCCACACCGTCGGGCCGCCGCGGCTGAGCGACAGCATGATCAGCGTCTCGGTGTAGGTCGAGTGGATGCCCCACTTCTGGTGCGGCGTCAGGATGTTCAGCTGGATCTCGCGGTTGCCGTTGGGCAGCTTGCCCAGCACCTGCCGCACGGTGCGGGTGTCGATCGGCGGGCGCCAGGTGACGAAGCCCTCGCCGAAGGCGAGCATCCACGGGTGGTCCTGGTACAGCGACTGGCGGCCGCTCAGCGTGCGCCAGGGGATCAGCTCGTGCACGTTGGTGTAGCCGGCGTTGTAGCAGACGGTCTCGCTCTCGATGCCGGACCAGGTGGGCGAGGAGATGATCTTGCGCGGCTGCGCGGTGATGTCGCGGAAGCGGATCTTCTCCTCGTGCCGGCCCTCGGCCAGGTGGGCGTGCTCGCGGCCGGTGGCCTTGGCCAGCGCTTCCCAGGCCTTCACCGCCACCTCGCCGTTAGTCTCGGGCGCCAGGTACAGCACGGCCTCGCAGGCCTCGATGTCGGTCTGCAGCCGCGGGCGGCCGGCGGCCGGGCCGTCGGGCACGGTGCCGTTGAGGGCCGTCAGGCCCTTGATCTCGTGCCGGGTGTCCCAGTTGATCCCCTTGGAGCCGTTGCCCAGCGTGTCCAGCGCCGGACCCAGCGAGGTGAAGCGCGCGTAGGTGGCCGGGTAATCGCGCTCGACCAGGAACACGTTGGCCATCGTCTTGCCCGGAACCGGCTCGCATTCGCCGCGGCCCCAGTCGCGCGGTTCGTAGGGCTGGGCGATCTCGCCCTGGCTGTCGTGCTGCAGCGGCTGCAGCACCAGGTCGTGCTCCACGCCCAGCACCTCCGGCGCCACCTGCGAGAACTTCTCGGCGATGCCGCGGAAGATCGCCCAGTCGGTGCGCGCCTCCCAGGCCGGATCCACGGCTGCCGTCAGCGGGTGGATGAAGGGATGCATGTCCGTGGTGTTGAGGTCGTGCTTCTCGTACCAGGTCGCGGTGGGCAGCACCACGTCGGCGTAAATGCTGGTGGTGGACATGCGGAAGTCGATGTTCACGTACAGGTCCAGCTTGCCCACCGGCGCCTGCTCGTGCCACACGACCTCCTTGGGCTTCTGGATGCCGGCGCGCACGTCGTCGGTGCCCACGATGCCGTGCAGCGAACCGACGAAGTGCTTGAGGAAGTATTCGTGGCCCTTGCCGCTGGCGCCCAGCACGTTGCCGCGCCAGAAGAACATGTTGCGCGGCCAGTTGACCGGGTTGTCCGGGTCCAGGCAGGACATCTTCAGCTCGCCGGACTTCAGCAGGCGCGGCACTTCCTGCCGGATGTCGGCGCCGGAGGCCTTGAGCCGGCGGCCCAGCTCGATCGGGTTGGCCTGCAGCTGCGGCGCCGAGGGCAGCCAGCCCATGCGCTCGGCCCGCACGTTGAAGTCCAGGATGGCGCCCGACCAGTCGCCGGGCGGCGCCGTCGGGGACAGGATGTCGGCTATGCGCAGCGTCTCGTAGCGCCACTGGTCGGTGTGGGCGTAGAAGAAGCTGGTGGCGTTCATCTGCCGCGGCGGGCGCACCCAGTCGGAGGCCATGGCGATCGGCAGCCAGCCGGTCTGCGGCCGCAGCTTCTCCTGGCCGACGTAGTGGCTCCAGCCGCCGCCGGACTGGCCGATGCAGCCGCACATCACGAGCAGCGAGATGATCCCGCGGTAGCTCATGTCCATGTGGTACCAGTGGTTCAGCCCGGCGCCCAGGATCACCATGGACTTGCCCTGCGTCCTGGCCGCGTTGTCGGCGAACTCGCGCGCGACCTGGATGATCCGCTCGCGCGGCACGCCGGTGACCTTCTCGGCCCAGGCCGGCGTGAACGGCTGGTCCTCGTCGAAGCTGCGGGCGACGTTGCCGCCGCCGAAGCCGCGGTCCAGCCCGTAGCTGGCGCAGAACAGGTCGAACACGGTGGCGACCCGGGCCTTGCCGCCGTCGGCCAGCGCGATCTCGCGGATCGGCACGTGGCGCACCAGCACCTCCTCGTGCGCGGTGGCGACGAAGTCGTGCGGCGCCTCGCCGCCGAAATAGGGGAAGGCCACCGCGGCGATGCCGTCGTTCTGCTTGTCGAAGCTGCGCAGCAGCTTGACGTCGCGGCCCTGCCCGTCCTTCTCCTCGAGGTTCCACTTGCCCTGCTCGCCCCAGCGGAAACCCACCGAGCCGAGCGGCGCCACCAGCTTGTTGCTGGCCTCGTCGAAGGCGATGGTCTTCCAGTCCGGGTTGTTGGCCTCGCCCAGGTGGTCGATCAGGTCGGCCGCGCGCAGCAGCCGGTCCGGCACCAGCCGGCCATCCCGTTCCACCAGCTTCACCAGCATCGGGAAGTCGGAGTAGCGGCGGGTGTAGTCCTCGAAATAGGGCACCTGCCGGTCCAGGTGGAACTCGCGCAGCACCACGTGGCCGAAGGCCAGCGCCAGCGCCGCATCGGTGCCCTGCTTGGGATGCAGCCACATGTCGGAGAACTTGGCCGCCTCGTTGTAGTCGGGCGCGATCACCACGCTCTTGGTGCCGCGGTAGCGCGACTCGGCATAGAAGTGCGCGTCGGGCGCCCGCGTCATCGGGATGTTGGAGCCCCACACCAGCAGGAAGCCGGCGTTGTACCAGTCGGCGCTCTCCGGCACGTCGGTCTGCTCGCCCCAGGTCTGCGGCGACGAGGGCGGCAGGTCGCAGTACCAGTCGTAGAAGGACAGCAGGTTGCCGCCGATCAGCGACAGGTAGCGCGAGCCCGAGGCGTACGAGATCATCGACATTGCCGGGATCGGCGAAAAGCCGGCGATGCGATCCGGGCCGTATTCCTTGATCGTGTAGGCATTGGCCGCCGCGATCAGCTCGTTCACCTCGTCCCAGCTCGCGCGCACGAAGCCGCCGCGGCCGCGCTTGCTGACCCATTCCACCCGCTTGGCCGGATCGCTGACGATGGCCTTCCAGGCCGCCACCGGGGTCATGCTGGCGCGCGCCTCGCGCCAGAAGCGCAGCAGCCGTCCGCGCACCAGCGGGTACTTGATGCGGGTGCCGGAGTACAGGTACCAGCTGTAGCTGGCGCCGCGCGGGCAGCCGCGCGGCTCGTGGTTGGGCAGGTCGGGCCGGGTGCGCGGGTAGTCGGTCTGCTGGGTTTCCCAGGTGACGATGCCGCCCTTGACGTAGATCTTCCACGAGCAGGAGCCGGTGCAGTTCACGCCGTGCGTGGAGCGCACGATCTTGTCGGCCGCCCAGCGCTTGCGGTAGGCGTCCTCCCAGGCGCGGCTCTCGTTGGTGGTGATCCCGTGGCCGCCGGAGAAGGTCTCGCGGGCCTGGCGGAAGTACGTGATCCGATCGAGGAAATGGCTCACCGCTTTCCTTTCGTGGGCGCGCGGGCGCCCGTTCAGGCCTGTACGGCCGGGTGCAGGACTTCGGTGCGGCGCACCTCGGTCAGGTACATCCAGATCAGCGACACCCAGACCACGCCGTACAGCAGCATGAAGGCCGAGGAGCGGATGCCCGTGAAGTCCAGCAGCACGCCGAACAGGATCGGCAGCACGAAGCCGCCCAGGCCGCCGGCCAGGCCGACGATGCCGCTGATGGCGCCGATGTTGTGCGGGTAGTCGTTGCTGATGTACTTGAAGACGCTGGCCTTGCCGAAGGCCCAGGCGATGCCCAGCACGAACATCAGCGCGGTGAAGGCGTAGACGTTCAGCCCGATGTGGAAGGTCCTGGGGCCGTCCAGCGTGAGCACGGTGAACTGGGTCTGCGGATAGGACAGCAGGAACAGGCAGATCCAGCTCACCCACATCACCCACCAGGTCACGCTCTGCGCGCCGTACTTGTCCGACAGCGCGCCGCCGATGGCGCGCAGCACGCCACCCGGCAGCGAGAAGCAGGCGGCCAGCAAGGCCGCCACGCGGATGTCCAGCCCGTACTCGCCCACGTAGTACTGCACCATCCACAGCGACAGCGCCACGTAGCCGCCGAACACGATGCTGTAGTACTGGCAGTAGCGCAGCACGCGCGGGTCCTTCAGCGCCTTCAGCTGCTGGCCGAAGCCGACGTTGCCCGGCACCCGGTGCGCCGGGTCGCTGTGGCTGAAGAACCAGAACAGCAGCAGCGCCCCCAGCATCACCGCGGCATAGACCTGCGGCACCATGGCCCAGCCGAAGCCGACCACCAGCGCCGGCGCGATGAACTTGTTGACGGCCGCGCCGGAGTTGCCCGCGCCATACACGCCCATCGCCAGCCCCTGCCGGTTCTTCGGGAACCAGCGTGCGACGTAAGGCGTGCCGACGGAGAAGGAGCCGCCGGCGAGGCCGACGAACAGGCCGATCACCAGGAAGTGCCAGTACGCGGTGGCATAGGCCATGAGCCAGATGGCCGGGATGGTGGCCGCCATCACCAGCGCCATCACCACGCGCCCGCCGTAGCGGTCGGTCCAGATGCCCAGCGGCACCCGCACCAGCGATCCCGTCAGCACTGGCGTGGCCGTGAGCAGCCCGAACTGCGTGGCATTCAGCCCCAGCTGCTGGCGCAGCGGGATGCCGACCACGCCGAACATCATCCAGACCATGAAGCAGACGGTGAACGCCAGCGTGCTCACCGCCAGCACGGACATCGCCTTGCGTCCGATCGGCGCCGTGCCGGCCGTGGGCGTGGCCCCGGATGTGAAGTGGCTTGCCATGGCTGCGGGGCAGATTAGCAACCGATGTCGCGCCGGGGGCACCGGTGTAACAGCCGACTGCGGCCGGGCTGCATGCGCCTGAGCCAGGTCCTTACATGCGCTGACAGCCCGCCCACCGCGGCGCCGTCCGCCGCTAGATTGCGGCCAACCCTCTCTGGAGGCCGTCGCCATGCCGACCACCTCGCCCCCGCGCAGCACGCGGACCGCGCGCCGCACGCTGCACCTCTGGACCCCCGAGGACAAGGCCTTCTGGGAGCAGGAGGGGCAGGCGATCGCCCGCATCAACCTGTGGATCAGCGTTCCCGCGCTGTTCCTGGCGTTCGCGATCTGGCAGGTGTGGAGCGTGGTCGCGGTGAGCCTGCCGGCGCTGGGCTTCCGCTACACCACCGACCAGCTGTTCTGGCTGGCGGCGGCGCCGGCGCTGTCGGGCGCCACGCTGCGCATCTTCTACTCGTTCATGGTGCCGCTGGTGGGCGGGCGGCGCTGGACGGCGATCTCCACCGCCTCGCTGCTGGTCCCGGCCATCGGCATCGGCATCGCGGTACAGGACAACACCACGCCCTATCCGACCATGCTCATCCTGGCCCTGCTGTGCGGCTTCGGCGGCGGCAACTTCTCCTCCAGCATGGCCAACATCAGCTTCTTCTTCCCGAAGGAGCGCAAGGGCTCCGCGCTGGGGGTGAACGCAGGCCTGGGCAACCTGGGCGTGTCGGTGGTGCAGTTCCTCAGCCCGCTGGTGGTCACGGCGGGCGTGCTGGGCATCTTCGCGGGCGATCCGCAGACCATCGTGCGCGGCGGCGCCGAGGTGCGGGTGTGGACCCAGAACGCCGCCTTCATCTGGGTGCCCTGGATCGCGCTGGCGGCGCTGGCCGCCTGGTTCGGCATGAACGACATCGCCGAGGCCCGGGCCTCGGTGGCGGCCCAGGCGGCGATCTTCCGGCGCAAGCACAACTGGCTGATGTGCCTGCTGTACCTGGGCACCTTCGGTTCCTTCATCGGCTACGCCGCCGGCTTTCCGCTGCTGATCCGCAGCCAGTTCCCGCAGGTCAATGCGTTGGCGTTCGCCTGGCTGGGTCCGCTGCTGGGAGCCGTGGTGCGGCCCTTCGGCGGATGGCTGGCCGACCGCTGGGGCGGCGCGACGGTGACCTTCTGGAATTTCATCGCGATGGCGGCCGGCGTGGCGGCGGTGCTGTGGTTCCTGCCGAGCGGCCCGAGTGGCGGATCCTTCGCCGGGTTCTTCGTGGCCTTCCTGGTGCTGTTCGTCACCACCGGCATCGGCAACGGCTCGACCTTCCGCATGATCCCGGTGATCTTCCTGAACCAGGCGCTGCGCGAGGTCGACCCCGCGGACCCCGCCGCCGTGGCGCGCGCCACCCAGCGCGGCAACACGGAGGGCGCCGCCACGCTGGGCTTCACCGGCGCGATCGGCGCCTACGGCGGCTTCTTCATCCCCAAGAGCTACGGCACCTCCATCGCCAACACCGGCGGCCCGGAGGCGGCCCTCTACCTCTTCATCGTCTTCTACCTGCTGTGCATCGCCGTCACCTGGTGGTACTACAGCCGCAAAGGGGCGGAAATGCCCTGCTGAGCGCCCTTGTCTAGGGGTGCCACCCAAAAGGTGCATTGGAGTGGCACCTTTTGATCCGAATCAATCCGGGAACCTCGGGTAAACCCTAAATTGGCGTCGACGGCTCACGAGGCTGTCGGCCAGCGGGGGCCAGCCCCGCGAAGCAGAGGAAACAAAGGTTCCACGATGAAAGCCCCGAAGTTCGCCCCCACCGCCGTCGCCGTCGCGCTGCTGTTCGCCGCGGCACCCCTGATCGGCTCGGTCGGCGCAACGGTGCTCACCGGCAAGAACGCCGGTGCCGCCGCACCCGCCGCCGTGGCCGCCAAGGCCAAGGCCCCGGCTGCAGCCGGCCAGGTGCACAAGATCACGCTGAAGACCGGCATGGCGGGCGGCAAGATGGTCTACCTGGACGAGAACGGCAATGCCAACCCGGTGCTCAAGGGCAAGGTCGGCGACACCCTGGAGATCACCGTCTCCAGCGGCGAAGGCGCCGAGCACGACATCGTGTTCCCGGAACTGAAGGTCGCCTCACCCAAGTTCAGCGGCAAGAACGTGGTCAAGGTCACGGTGCCCCTGACCCAGGGCGGCAAGTTCACCTACTACTGCTCCATCCCGGGCCACAAGCAGATCGGCATGGAAGGCGTGGTGGAAGTCGAGGGTCCGGCCGCTTCCGCGGCGACCGCGGTCCCCGCCGGTGCGGTCAAGACCGTGGCGCTCGGCGCCGGCTCGGCCAGCATCGCCGATGCCAAGGCCATCGCTCCCGCCGCGGCCAAAGCCGTGAGCATCGCCATGGACCCGAACGCGGTGCCCAAGGCGATCGGCAAGCGCGCGCCCCAGCTGGTCAAGTACCACATCGAGACGGTGGAACTGGAAGGCAAGCTGGACGACGGCACCACCTTCACCTACTGGACCTTCGGCAAGAAGGTGCCCGGCCCCATGCTGCGCGTGAAGCAGGGCGACACGGTGGAACTGACGCTGAGCAACGCGCCGAACAGCAAGGCGATCCACTCGATCGACCTGCACTCGGTGACCGGCGGCCACGGCGGCGGCGAGCACACCCAGGTGGCGCCCGGCGAGTCCAAGACGATCCGTTTCAAGGTCCTCAACCCGGGCCTGTTCGTCTACCACTGCGCCACTGCCTCGGTGCCGCACCACATCTCGGCCGGCATGTACGGGATGATCCTGGTCGAGCCGCCGGAGGGCCTGCCCAAGGTGGACAAGGAGTTCTACGTGATGCAGGGCGACCACTACACCTCGCATCCGTTCGGCACCAAGGGCCACCAGGCCTTCGACCACGATCGCGCCGCGGACGAACTGCCCACCTACTACACCTTCAACGGCTCGGTGGGCGCGCTGACCAAGGAGCACAAGATGACGGCCAAGGTCGGCGAGACGGTGCGGGTCTACTTCGGCGTCGGCGGCCCCAACAAGGTCTCCTCGTTCCACGTGATCGGCGAGATCTTCGACAAGGTCTACAGCGAAGGCTCGGTCAAGGCGATCAAGACCGACGTGCAGACCACGCTGGTGGCCCCCGGCGGCGCGACCATCGTGGACTTCAAGCTCAACTACCCGGGCAAGTTCCTGCTGGTCGACCACGCCCTGTCGCGGGTCGGCAAGGGCGCCGCGGCGGCGCTGGAAGTGACCGGCCCGGCCGACGACAGCATCTACAAGGCGTCGAGCGACGCGATGCATGTCGAACACTGACCGCCTCCGGCGAGTGAGGGATGGGGCGCTTCGGCGCCCCTTTTTTTCATGCGCCAGCGCCCGTAGGGGCCTCGCCGACTTGACGCGCGTCAAGGAAGAAATCGGGCCAATCCCTAGCATTAGGTGTATTCGCAATGCACCTTCAAAAAAGGACTCCCATGACGACTCCGGCATCCCGCATCGACGTCCGCACCATCGCCCCGCGCGAGCGCCATGCGCTGATCTTCTCGACCTTCGACGCGCTCTCCATCGGCCAGGCGCTGGAGCTGGTCAACGACCACGACCCGCGGCCGCTGTACTACCAGTTCAACGACCGCACGCCGGGCCAGTTCGAATGGAACTACCTGGAGCAGGGCCCCGACACCTGGCGCGTGGCCATCACCCGCCTGAAGGCCCCGCACGGCTCCGACGGCTCGTGCTGCGGCTCGTGCGGAGGCTGAACCCGATACCACAACTCCGGATGACGACATCATGAAAAGCAACAACATGCTGTGGCGCTGGCTGGGATTCGTATTCGTCCTGTCCTTCGGCGCCCTCGGCTACCTGGGCTGGCAGATCTACCTGACCGCGCCCCCCATCCCCACCGCGGTGGTCAGCACCAGCGGTGAGGTCCTGTTCACCGGCGAACAGGTCCAGCGCGGCCAGGAAGTCTGGCTCGCCTCCGGCGGCCAGCAGCAGGGCAGCGTCTGGGGCCACGGTGCCTACGTGGCGCCGGACTGGTCGGCCGACTGGCTGCACCGCGAGGCCGTCGCGCTGCGCGACCTGCGTGCCAAGGCCATCAAGAGCGACCCCGCGGCGCTGTCCACCAGCGAACGCGGCGCCGTCGATGCCGCCCTCAAGGAGGAGATGCGCGCCAACACCTACGACGCCGCCACCGGCAAGGTGACGGTGTCCGACGTGCGCGCCAGGGCCATCCGCGAGGTCGCGGCCCACTACGACGGCCTGTTCGGCAACGCCGCCTCGCTGGACAAGCTGCGCGAGCAGTACGCCATGCGTGACGGCACCCTGCCGGAGGCCGACGACCGGGCAGCGCTGAACGCGTTCTTCTTCTGGAGCGCCTGGTCCGCCGTGACCGACCGCCCCGGCGAGACCGGCCTGTCCTACACCAGCAACTGGCCGCACGAGCCGCTGGTGGGCAACACCATGACCAGCTCGGCCGCGGTGTGGTCCATGGTCAGCGTGATCCTGCTGCTGGCCGGCATCGCCGCCATGCTGTGGCTGCACGGCGCCGGCAAGCACGAGGAGGAAGCCACCCCGCCCAAGTCCGATCCGCTGCTGGGCGTGGCCGCCACGCCCTCGATGAAGGCGGTGCGCAAGTACTTCTTCGCCGTCGCCGGCCTGCTGCTGCTGCAGATCGGCATGGGCATCGTCACTGCCCACTACGCGGTGGAAGGCGACTCCTTCTTCGGCCTGCCGATCTCCGAGCTGCTGCCCTACGTCACCAGCCGGACCATCCACACCCAGGTCGGCATCTTCTGGATCGCCACCGCCTGGCTGGCCACCGGCCTGTACATCGCGCCCATGCTGGGCGGCAAGGAGCCGAAGTTCCAGAAGCTGGGCGTCGACTTCCTGTTCTGGGCCCTGATCGCCATCGTGGTCGGCTCCACCGTCACCGGCTGGATCGGCACGCTGCAGCGCAACGGCACCGATTTCGCCTTCTGGATCGGCAACCAGGGCCTGGAATTCACCTCCATGGGCCGCGTCTGGCAGTACCTGCTGTTCGTGGGCCTGGTGCTGTGGGCCGTGCTGCTGGGCCGTGCCCTGTGGCCGGCGCTGAAGAAGCCCTCGGAGAGCCGCGGCCTGATCGCCATGGTGTTCCTGTCGGCCACCTGCATCGCGGGCTTCTACGTCACCTCGCTGACCTGGGGCCAGAAGACGCACTACTCGATGGTCGAATACTGGCGCTGGTGGCTGGTCCACCTGTGGGTGGAAGGCTTCTTCGAGGTGTTCGCCACCGCCGTGATCGCGCTGATCTTCACCAAGCTGGGCCTGGTGCGCGCCACCAGCGCCAACCGCGCCATCATCGCCGAGACCATCGTGTTCCTGTTCGGCGGCATCCTGGGCACGCTGCACCACCTGTACTGGACCGGCACGCCCACGTCCGTGATCGCCGTCGGCGCCGTGTTCTCCGCGCTGGAAGTGGTGCCGCTGACGCTGATCGGCCTGGAAGCGCTGCAGACCTGGCGGCGCACCCAGGGCATCTCCTGGCTGCAGGCCTACAAGTGGCCCGTGCTGTGCTTCGTCGCGGTGGGCTTCTGGAACACCGTCGGCGCCGGCCTGCTGGGCTTCGCCATCAACCCGCCGGCTTCGCTGTACTACGTGCAGGGCCTGAACATGACGGCCGCCCACGGCCACGCCGCCCTGTTCGGTGTCTACGGCATGCTGGGCATCGGCCTGATGCTGTTCTGCCTGCGCGGCCTGTATGCGCGCCACCTGCACGCCGACGGCCTGCTCAAGCCCGCCTTCTGGGGCCTGAACATCGGCCTGGCCATGATGGTGTTCCTGTCGCTGCTGCCGGCCGGCATCTACCAGGCCTGGGCCGCGATCACCGAGGGCCTGTGGTACGCCCGCTCTGCGGAAGTCATCCACTCGCCCGTGATGGAAACGCTGGTGTGGCTGCGGGTGCCGGGCGACGTGGTGTTCGCCGCGGGCGCCGCCATCCTCGCGCTGTACGTGGTGCGGCTGCTCGGCCGCGGCGGGCAACGCCAGTCGGCGGTGCCGGTCGGGGCTGCGACGGCGCGCCGCTGACCAGAGCCTACGGGGCCGGCGCATGCCGGCCCCTTTTTCCTTTGTGGAGACCCCGCCATGAAACTCACCGCCTTCACCGACTACAGCCTGCGGGTGCTGATCTACCTGGCCACGCGGCCGGGCCAGCGCGCCACGATCGCCCAGATCGCCCAGTCCTTCCAGGTGTCGGAGAACCACCTGGTCAAGGTGGTGCACTTCCTGGGCAAGGCGGGCTGGCTGAAGAACGTGCGCGGCAAGGGCGGCGGCCTGGAGCTGGCCCGCCCGGCCGACCGCATCGGCATCGCCGACGTGGTGCGCGACGCCGAGGGCGACACGCGCGTGGCCGAATGCTTCGCCGGCGACGGCGGCCGGTGCGTGATCGGACCGGTGTGCAAGCTGCGCAATGTCATGGCTGACGCCGTGGCTGCCTTCTATGCTGTGCTGGCCCGCTATACGCTCGAGGACCTGGTGCGCAACCGCGAGGAGTTGGCCGCCATCCTGTTCCACCCCACGGCCGGCCGCGAGCCGGCGAGGAGCCGCGCATGATCGAAGACCTGCCCTTCCCGTTCGAGCTGCCCGAGGAACTGCAGCTGCCCGTGCTGGAGGCGCTGCAGCGGGTGGTCGACCCCGAGGTCGCGATGAACATCGTCGACGTCGGCCTGGTCTATGGCGTGAAGCTGGCCGGCCACGAGATCCAGCTGGAGATCACGATGACGTCGGCCGCCTGCCCGGTGGCCGACGTGATCATGGACGACATCGAGCGCGAGCTCGACCGGGTGCTGCCGCCGGAATACACGGTGCGCACCGAACTGGTCTGGGATCCGCCGTGGACACCCGACCGCATGAGCGAATCGGCCCGCAACTTCATGGGCTGGTGATGCGCACGCCCGCGCGCGAGCAGCCGCGGCGAGGCGACGCCGCATCGCCGGCCACCCGCGTGCTGGCGGTGGCCCTGCTGCTGTGCATCGCCTCGGCGCTGCTGTCGGCGGTGGCCGGCGGCCTGCTGCGCGCCGGCGTGCCGCTGGCCCGCGCCGGCGCCCCCGACTGGCTGGGCCAGGCGGCCCTGCAGCACGCGGCGCTGATGATCTGCGCGTTCATGGGCACGGTGATCGCCGTCGAGCGCGCCGTCGCCGTGAAGCTGGCGCTGGCCTGGCTGGCGCCGGCGGCCTCGGCGCTGGCCGGGCCGGCCCTGCTGCTGGGCCAACCGGCCCTGGGGGGCGCCCTGCTGGTGCTGTCCGGCGCCGCCTTCGTCGCCGTCAACGTGGTCGTCGTGCAGCGCCAGAGCGAGCCCCACACCTGGCTGCTGCTGGCCAGCGCCGCCGCCTGGCTCGCCGGCAACGCGCTGTTCGCCGCCGGCTTCGCGCCGGCCGCGGTGGTGCCCTGGTGGTTCGCCTTCCTGGTCATGACCATCGCCGCCGAACGCCTGGAGATGACGCGCCTGATGCGCCGCCGGCGCGGTGCGCTGCCGGCGCTCGTCGGCCTGCTGGCGCTGCTGGCGGCCGCGTCGGCGTGGTCCGCATTCGACCCCGTGATCGGCGGCCTGCTGTACGGCGCCGCGCTGCTGGGCCTGGCCGTGTGGCTGCTGGCCTTCGACATCGCCCGCCGCACCCTGTTCACGCAGGGCCTGTCGCGCTACATGGCCGTGTGCCTGCTGGGCGGCTATGGCTGGCTGGCGGTGGGCGGGCTGGCCTGGGCCGCGACCGCGCTGGGCGCACCGGCGCGCGACACCGCGCTGCACGCGCTGGGGCTGGGCTTCGTCTTCAGCATGATGATGGGCCACGCACCGGTGATCCTGCCGGCGGTGGCGCGGGTCAAGCTGCTGTTCGGCTGGCCCTTCTACCTGCCGCTGGCGCTGCTGCACGGCTCGCTGCTGATGCGGCTGGGCCTGCGCGCCGTCGATGCCGGCTGGCTGCCGCGCGGGGCGGAGCTGAATGCGGCGGCGATCGCGCTGTTCGCGCTGACGGCCATAGGTGCGGTGCTGGCCTGGAACCGCAAGGACGCGCTGCAAGCCCGCCGCCCTCGCGCTTCCCGTCGTTCCGAGTCTTCACGCCCCGGATGAACACGAACCCTCGCGACGGGAACGATGGATGGAAGGCACACCCGTTTCCACCTGATCCCTGCGTCTGTAACCAGCGAGTGGGAGTGCCGACGACCGGAAGCCGCCGCCTCCGCTGAGTTGATCTGCGTCAGCCGGCCGCCCCTGCCGGCCCCTAGGATTTCCGCCCACATGCATCCTCCGAATTCCCCCTCTTCCAACCCTTCCCCCTTGACCGATTTCGCCCCCGCCGCCGAGAGCCTGCTGGCCCAGGCCGAGCAGCACGGGCTGTCCCTGCTGAAGCTGGCCGGCCGCCGCCTGCTGCCCGTGGTGCAGGGCGGCATGGGCGTGGGCATCTCCGCCGGCGGCCTGGCCGGCACGGTGGCCGGGCTCGGAGGCGTGGGCACCATCGCCTCGGTCGACCTGCGTCGCCTGCACGAGGACCTGTACGAACCGACCCGCCACCTGACCGGCCGCTCCGCCAAGCCGCAGATCGACGCCGCCAATGCCGAGGCGCTGGACCGCGAGATCCGCCGGGCCCGCGGGCTGGCCCAGGGCCGCGGGCTGCTCGCCGTCAACGTCATGCGGGCTGTCGGCGAGTACGCCGGCTATGTCAAGCAGGCGCTCAAGAGCGGCATCGACGCCATCGTGGTCGGCGCGGGCCTGCCGCTGGACCTGCCCGACCTGGCGGCGGACCACCCGAAGGTGGGGCTGATCCCCATCCTGTCCGACGCCCGCGGCGTGCAGCTCGTGCTGCGCAAGTGGGAGAAGAAGGGCCGCCGCCCCGACGCCATCGTGATCGAGCATCCCGGCCACGCGGGCGGCCACCTGGGCGCGGCCCGGCTGGAGGACGTGTCCGATCCGCGCTTCAACTTCGACGTGGTGCTGCCGCAGGTCGCGCAGGTGCTGCGCGACGCCGGGCTGGAGCGCGAGGTTCCCGTGATCGCCGCCGGCGGCGTACGCTCGCTGGACGACATCCGCCGTGTGCAGTCGCTCGGCGCCTCGGCCGCGCAGCTCGGCACGCCCTTCGCCGTCACGCGGGAAAGCGATGCCGCGCCGGAATTCAAGCGCGTGCTGGCCGAGGCCCGGCCCGAGGACCTGGTCGAGTTCGTCAGCGTCGCCGGCCTGCCGGCGCGCGCGGTGCGCACCCCCTGGCTGGACAAGTACCTGCGCATGCGCGAGAAGCTGCAGGCCGCTGCCCACGCCAAGACCCACTGCACCATGTGGTTCGACTGCCTGACCGCCTGCGGCCTGCGCGACGGCAAGCCCGAATGGGGGCAGTTCTGCATCGACAAGGTGCTGGGCCACGCGCTGGCCGGCGACGTGCGCAAGGGACTCTTCTTCCGCGGGTCGGGTACGCTGCCCTTCGGCAGCGAGATCCGCTCCGTCCACGAGCTGTTCCGCTGGCTGGTGGCCGGCGTGCGGCCGCAACCCTGCTGAAGCAGCCTTCCGAAAGAGACGCCACGACATGAAGAGAGACGACGCTCCCGCCCTGCTGGACACCACGCCCGCGCTGCCGCCCCAGCCGATCAGCGAGGACGTGCTGGCCGAGAAGTACTTCAAGGGCGGTGAGCGCTCGGTCGACGACCTGTACCGCCGCGTCGCGCGCGCGCTGGCCAGCGTGGAGGCGCAGCCGCTGCAGGCCGAGTGGGAAGCGAAGTTCCTGGCCAACCTGCAGGCCGGCGCGATCGGCGCCGGCCGCATCATGAGCGCCGCCGGCACCGGGCTGGAAGCCACGCTGATCAACTGCTTCGTGCAGCCGGTGGGCGACTGCATCCAGGGCCAGGACGCCAACGGCCTGCCCGGCATCTACGAAGCCCTGCGCGAAGCCGCCGAGACCATGCGGCGCGGCGGCGGCGTGGGCTACGACTTCTCGGCCATCCGCCCGCGCGGCGCCGAGGTCAAGGCCACCGCCTCGCTGGCCTCCGGCCCGTGCAGCTACATGGACGTGTTCGACCACTCCTGCGCCACGGTCGAGAGCGCCGGTGCGCGCCGCGGCGCCCAGATGGGCGTGCTGCGCATCGACCATCCCGACGTGCTGGAGTTCATCACCGCCAAGCGCACATCGGGCCGCTGGTCCAACTTCAACGTCTCGGTCGGCGTCGACGATGCCTTCATGCAGACCCTGCGCGAAGGCGGCACCTGGGAGCTGGTGCACCGGGCCAAGCCCGGCATCGCGCTGATCGAGGCCGGCGCGCACCAGCGCGAGGACGGCCTGTGGGTCTACCGCACCATCCCCGCCGCCCAGTTGTGGGACACGGTGATGCGCTCGGCCTACGACTTCGCCGAGCCCGGCATCCTGTTCCTCGACACCATCGAGCGCGAGAACAACCTGCGCTGGTGCGAGAAGATCACCGCGACCAACCCGTGCGGCGAACAGCCGCTGCCCGCTTACGGCTGCTGCGACCTCGGCCCCATCGTGCTGACGCGCTACGTGCGCCATGCCTTCGGCTACGGCGGCGAGCCCGCGTTCGACTTCGAGGGCTTTGAGCAGGCGGTGGCCACGCAGGTGCGCGCGCTGGACAACGTGCTGGACCTCACCCACTGGCCGCTGCCCCAGCAGCAGGAAGAAGCGCGCGTCAAGCGCCGCATCGGCGTCGGCTTCACCGGGCTGGGCGACACGCTGGTCATGATGCGGCTGCGCTACGACCGCGAGGAAGGCCGCCAGCTCGCCGCCCAGATCGCCGAGCGCATGCGCGATGCCGCCTACGCGGCCTCGGTGGACCTGGCCATCGAGAAAGGCGCCTTTCCCAAGTTCGAGGCCGACCCCTACCTAGCCGAGGGCACCTTCGCCAGCCGCCTGCCGCAGGCGCTGAAGGACCGCATCCGCGCCCACGGCCTGCGCAACAGCCACCTGCTGTCGATCGCCCCCACCGGCACCGTCAGCCTGGCCTTCGCCGACAACGCGTCCAACGGCATCGAGCCGGCCTTCTCCTGGACCTACCGCCGCAAGAAGCGCGAGGGCGACGGCAGCCGCACCGAATACGAGGTGATGGACCACGCCTGGCGCCTGTACGGCTCGCTCGGGGGCGACACCGCCCAGCTGCCCGACTACTTCGTCTCGGCGCTGGAGATGGACGCCGGCTCGCACCTGGCCATGATGGCCGCGGTGCAGCCCTTCATCGACACCGCGATCTCCAAGACCGTGAACGTCGCGGTCGACTATCCCTACGACGACTTCAAGGACCTGTACCGCCAAGCCTGGGAATCCGGGCTGAAGGGGCTGGCCACCTACCGGCCCAACACCATCCTGGGCGCCGTGCTCGAGACCGGGCCGTCCGCGGCAGCCGAGCCGGAATCGCCCAAGGTCGACCCGATGCGGGCCGTGATCGGGCGCCGCCCGCCCGGCGCCCTGCCGGCCGTGGCCGAGAAGATCAGCTACTGGACCCAGGAAGGCCAGCAGACGCTGTACATCGTGGTGTCCTTCCTGCCGGTGGAAGGCGGGCAGGAACGCGCGATCGAGTTCTTCATGCCGGTCGGCCAGAGCGCCGAGTCGCAGCAGTGGATCACCTCCAGCATGCGGCTGCTGTCGCTGGCGGCGCGCGGCGGCTTCCTGGACCGCGCGCTGGTCGACATGCGCAAGGTGGCGTGGGACCGCGGGCCCGTGCGGCTGGGCACCTTCCAGCGTGCCGACGGCGCCCAGGTGCCGCTGTGGCACGACTCGGAAGTGGCCGCCATCGCGTACGCCATCCAGAACATCATCGCGCGGCGCCAGGGCAAGGCCGCCGATGCGGCGGCGGCACCGCCGGTGGCCACCACGCCGGCGCCCAGCGCCGTCATGCCGGGCGCCAAGTGCCCCGAGTGCGGGGCGCGCGCCATGATCCGCAAGGACGGCTGCGAGTACTGCACCTCCTGCGGGCACCTCGGGGCCTGCGGTTGACTGGAAAGCCGCCGGCCTTACCTCCTTCTCCCTGGCGGCCGCGGCACCTGCTGCTGGCGCCGCACCGCCTGGGGTTCTTCCTCGGCTGCGCGCTGCTGGTCGCCGCCTCGCTGTGGTGGGCCTGGCTGCAACTGGGCCGTGCGGGGCTGGTCCCCGCCACGGCTCCGGCCGTCGCCCCCGTCACGCTGCACTCGGCGCTGATGGTGTTCGGCTTCCTGCCGCTGTTCTTCGTCGGTTTCCTCTTCACCGCGGCGCCGCGCTGGCTGTACGTGCGGCCGCTGCCGGCCCGCGCGCTGGTGGCGCCGGCGCTGATCCAGGCTGTCGGCTGGCTGCTGTGGCTGCTGGGCGGCCATTGGGATCTGGGCGCGGCGGTCGCCGGGCTGCTGCTGGGCACCGGCGGGCTGGCCTGGTCGGCGGCGAAGTTCTGGACCCTGGTGCGCGCCAGCACAGAGGAGGACCGCCTGCACCCCAAGCTGGTCGGCTGCGCGCTGCTTGTCGGCATCGCCTGCCAGTTCGCCTTGGCGGCGGCGCTGCTGCTCGGGGCCCCGGGACTGCAGCGCGCGCTGGTGCAATGCGGCCTGTGGGCCTTCGTCGTGGTGGTGTTCGTGACGGTGGCGCACCGCATGCTGCCCTTCTTCACCTCGGACGCCGTGCCGCTGGTGCAGGCCTGGGGGCCGTTCTGGATGCTGTGGCTGATGCTGGGCGCCGCGGTGTTCCAAGCGGTGGCCGTCTGGACCGATGTGCTCGGCGCGTCGCACCCGGCCTGGCTGCTGCTGCGCGGCGCGCTGGAGGTAGTGGCCGGCGCCGCGCTGGTTGCCGTGGCGGTGGCCTGGAGCCGGGTGCAGAGCCTGAAGGTGCGGCTGATGCGCATGCTGCACCTGGGTTTCGCCTGGCTCGGCGTCGCGCTGCTGTTGGCCGGCGGCGCCCACCTGGGCCAGGGCTGGACCGGCCAACCGGTTCTGCCGTTGGCACCGCTGCATGCGCTGGCCATGGGCAGCCTGGGCTCGCTGCTGCTGGCCATGGTCACGCGGGTGTCCGCCGGGCACAGCGGGCGTCCGCAGGCGGCCGACAACCTTACCTGGGCGCTGTTCTGGATGCTGCAGGCGGCCACCGTGCTGCGGATTGCGGCATCCTTGCCGCTGACCACGGGGCAGGCCTTGCTGGCCGCCTCCGCGACGCTGTGGGCCAGCGTGGTGCTGGCCTGGGCCCTTCGACTCGGAGACTGGTATGGACGCACCCGCCCCGACGGCCGCCCCGGATGAGGCCGCGGCCTGGGCGCAGGCCTGGATCGAATCGCGCCGCACCGTGCTGCCCAAGCGGCTGGCAGCGCCCGGCCCGTCGGGCGCGGACCTCGCGCGCATCGTGCAGGCCGCCGGCGCCGCGCCCGACCACGACCGGTTGCTGCCCTGGCGCTTCGTGCTGGTGCCCGAAGCGGCGCGCGCCCGGCTCGCCGACGCCTTCGAGCAGGCCCTGCTGGAGCGCGACCCGGCCGCCACCGGCGAGCAGCGCGAACAGGCCCGCCAGAAGGCCTTCCGCGCCCCCGTGCTGCTGCTGGCCGTGGTGCGCCTGGCCGGCGAGACGGCCGAGGTGCCCGATGCCGAGCGCCTGCTGTCGCTCGGCTGCGCCGTGCAGAACATGCTGCTGATGGCCACCGCGCTGGGCTTCGCCTCGGCCCTGACCAGCGGCAAGGCGCTGGCCTCGCGACCGCTGCGGGAACTGTTCGCGCTGGCGCCGCACGAACAGGCGGTGTGCTTCGCCAGCATGGGCACCGCGGCCGGCCATCGTTCCGCCCTGCCCCGGCCGCAGCCGGAGCAGTACCTCTCCGAACTCGCGGCATGAGCACGCCGGGACGCCCGCCGATGCAGATGCCTACGATCGACTTGCGCCGCTTCACCCCATGACCCGGATCATTTCAATCTCGCCGCCCGGCGGCCTGGCCTCCCCCACCTTCGAGCAGCCCTACGAGATGCTGGAGGCCTGCCATGAGCGGGTGCACCGCATGCTGGCCCTGCTGGCGCGGCTGCGCGAGCACGTGCGCGAACACGGCGCCGACGAGCAGGCGCGCAGCGCCGCCCGCGACGTGATGCGCTACTTCGACCAGGCGGCGCCACAACACCACCTGGACGAGGAATTGCACGTGTTCCCGCGACTGGACGCCACCGCCGACACCGAGCTGGCCGCCGTGGTGCGCCGCCTGCGCGAGGACCACCGGCGCATGGAGGGCGCCTGGGCCGCCGCACGTGCCGTGCTGGCCCCGCTGGCAGTCGGGGAGCTGACCGCCCTCACTGCGCCGCAGGAGCGCGCGCTGGACGACTTCGCCGGCCTCTACGACGAGCACATCCGCGCCGAGGAGCAGCTGGTCTATCCGGCCGCCGCGGCCGGCATGGACGAGGCGGCCACGCGCGCCATGGGCGAGGAGATGATGCGTCGCCGCGGCGTGCGCTGAATCGCCAGTTCCGCACGTGCACGGCCTGCGCTTGCGGGCCCTGCACACAAGCCTTGACCCGTGTCAACCTGCCCGTTGCGGCGGCGCCTACATTGGCTGCATGCGGCACGCCGCCGCCAGGAGCAGCAGATGACCCCCGTCGCCACCGCCCGCACCCACGACGAGCCGACCCCCGTGCAGCAGTTCTCCAACTGCCACGGCGGCATCCTGTCCGGCCTGCGCGATTTCAGCGAACTGCCCGCGCTGCAGGACG
>Ga0196972_1000364_pt1 | contig 25742 bp, 20 predicted proteins | sample S1v_2013CmetaG_FD_148618 | JGI IMG/M metagenome (GOLD analysis project Ga0196972, IMG submission 148618) | Soil microbial communities from Anza Borrego desert, Southern California, United States - S1+v_20-13C | ecosystem: Environmental > Terrestrial > Soil > Desert | place: USA: California...
CACGAAAGACTTCCTGCATGGCCGGCGCCTGGCCGATGATTTCCGGCGTTTCTTCCGGTGCCACGGCGTCAGTGGCCTGGCGCATGCTTTCATCCACCGCGCGGCGGATGATTTCTATGGCCTGGTCCACGTCGAATGGCTTCGCCAGGTATTCGAAGGCACCGCCCTGGAAGGCCGCTACTGCGCTCTCCAGATCGGAATAAGCCGTCATGATGATGACGGGCACATCGGGCAACCTCTTTTTGATCTCCTGTAGGAAGTCGAGTCCGGAGCCGTTGGGCATGCGAATGTCGCTGACTACCACCTGTGGCTCTTCGCTGTTCAGCGCATTGAGCGCCTCCGGCACGGAAGCAAAGGTCTTGAACTCCATATCCGTACGCGCCAGGGCCTTTTCGAATACCCAGCGGATGGAGCGGTCATCATCAATAATCCAGATTGGTTTCATGTTTTCCTGTTTGACTCATTATTGTCGGGGTAAAAGGTATTTCATCACGGTGCTCTCGATGGGCAGTAGTATCGTGAAGCAGGTATTGCCGGGTTCGCTTTCGCATTCGATCATGCCATGGTGCTGCGTAATGAACGTCTGCGCCAGTGTCAGGCCCAACCCGGAGCCGCCATCGCGGCCGGATACCAGCGGGTAGAAAATGCGGTCACGGATATCGGGCGGAATACCGGGGCCGTTGTCGATAATCTGCAGCTTGATGGCGACGCGATAACGCTGTTTCGCCAGCGTCACCTGCCGTTCGGCGCGCGTACGCAGGATGACGCGACCCTTGCCGTGCATGGCTTGCACGGCGTTGCGGGCGATATTGAGTACAGCCTGTATCAGCTTCTCGCGATCGCCGATGAGCTCGGGCAGGCTGGTATCGTAGTCGCGACGTACTTCCACGCCCTTGGGTGATTCTGCCAGCAGCAGGCTGCGCACGCGTTCCAGCACCTCGTGGATATTCGTAGGCTCGTATTTGGGCACACGATGCGGCACCAGGAGCCGGTCCATGAGTGATTGCAAGCGGTCGGCTTCCTTGATGATGACCTGGGTATATTCGCGCAGATTGACTTGCGGCAACTCGTGTTCCAGCAATTGCGCGGCGCCCCTGAGGCCTCCCAGCGGATTGCGGATTTCATGTGCCAGGTTGCGCAGCAGCTCGGCGTTGGCCTGCTGCTGGATCAGCATGCGTTCCTCGCGCGCAATGCGCAGTTGCTGGTCCATTTGCTGGAACTCAAGTACGAGGCACGCCGGCGGCTGGTCTACGGGCGTCACCGTGCAGGTCACGGCCAGCGTTAGCTGCCGTTGTGTGCTGAGCACGAACTCATGCTCGCGGAACGGGCTATGGTTCTCGATGGCATTTTCGACAGCCAGATGCAGGATTTCGCAGCCTGGAAAAACCTGTGTGATGTCCTGCCCGTTGATCTGCTTTGCACTTGTGGCGAACAGCACTTCCGCGCTGGGGTTTGCGTATATGACCTTGCGCGACTTGTCGAGCAGGACGACGGCGGTCGCCAGATGCTCAAGGCCGGCGAATGAAGGAGGAATTGTTTGTACCATGACTCCTGCTGTAAGCAAAAGCTAGGCCAGAAGCTGCCAGCTAATTGAAGGAATCCAGCTCTTTCTGCAACAGCTCGATATTTCGTTCGTGAGCATCAACTGTGGCCTTGAGGCGCTGCATTTTTTCATCATACTTTGCGACGTTGCGGCGGACCTTGCCATCCTTGGTGCGGAATACTTCCGGCACGGCTTCACCTTCGGTATAAGCCACACGGGCTTCCTCAAGCGCCTTCTTCTCGGCTTCCAATTCCTCAAGCAGGATCTGCTTGCGCTTATCGTCGCGCTTGGTCTGCGTCTCCCTGTCCACGCGCGGGAAATTGGCCGGTGTCGGTGTCTTGGCGCGAGGCCGGGCGGTTGGCGTTTCGGGCGCAGTAGAGACTGGCGGCTCCACATTGAGCTTCACACCGCCCTTGATAGGCACGTTGGAGTAGGTGACGTGGCCGTTTTCATCGACCTTCTTGTAAATTTCGGCAGTCGTGGTGCCGTTAAAACCAAGCAGGCAAAGCAGCAGAAGGATGTTTTTACTCATGCGGGAAGTGTAGTTGAGAATCCATGACCAAAGCAACGCGCTGGGCCTGAAGCTGTTGACCAGCCAATAAAAAAGGCGGGTTTCCCCGCCTTTTTCGTGCTGCCGATACTGCTTAGCAGCTGTAATACAGAGCGAACTCAACCGGATGCGGCGTCATGCGCAGCTTGTTGACTTCTTCCATCTTCAAGTCGATGTAACTCTGGATCCAGTCTTCGGAGAAGACGCCGCCACGGGTAAGGAACTCATGGTCGTTGGCCAAGGCTTCCAGCGCTTGATCCAGGGAAGAGCTGACGGTTGGAATCGCAGCATCTTCTTCTGGCGGCAGATGGTAGAGGTCCTTGGTTGCAGGCTCACCCGGATGAATCTTGTTCTGCACACCGTCAAGGCCAGCCATCAGCAAGGCAGCGAATGCCAGGTATGGGTTGGCGGTCGGGTCTGGGAAGCGTGCTTCGATGCGGCGGGCCTTGTCGCTATGGACGAAAGGTACGCGGATCGAGGCGGAACGGTTCTTGGCAGAGTAGGCCAGCTTGACCGGAGCTTCGAAGTGCGGCACTAGGCGCTTGTAAGAGTTGGTGCTGGGGTTGGTGATGGCATTCAGCGCGCGCGCGTGCTTGATGATGCCGCCGATGTAGTACAGCGCGAACTCAGACAGTCCGGCATAGCCGTCGCCAGCGAACAGGTTCTTGCCATCTTTCCATACGGACTGGTGCACGTGCATGCCGGAACCGTTGTCGCCAACGATGGGCTTGGGCATGAAAGTCGCGGTCTTGCCGTAAGCGTGAGCGGTATTCAGGACCACGTATTTCAGGGTCTGGGTCCAGTCGGCACGGCGTACCAGGCTGTTGAACTTGGTGCCGATTTCGCACTGGCCAGCGGTTGCCACTTCGTGGTGATGTACTTCAACCGGGATGCCCATGGCTTCCAGCGCGATACACATGGCGGAGCGGATGTCCTGCAGGGAATCGACAGGTGGCACAGGGAAGTAGCCGCCCTTGACGCCTGGACGGTGGCCGGTGTTGCCGCCTTCGGTCTTCTCGCCGGAGGCCCAGGCACCTTCTTCCGAATTGATCTTCACAAAGCAGCCTTCCATGCTGGCGTTCCATTGTACGGAATCGAAAATGAAGAATTCAGGCTCAGGTCCGAAATAGGCAACATCACCGATGCCGCTGGACTTCAGGTAAGCTTCAGCGCGCTTGGCGATGGAGCGTGGGTCGCGGTCGTAGCCCTTGCCGTCAGTGGGGTCTACAACGTCACACGTCAGGATCAGCGTGGGCTCGTCCATGAATGGGTCGAGCACAGCGGTTTCCGGGTCGGGCATGAGCTGCATGTCGGATGCCTGGATACCCTTCCAGCCGGAGATGGAGGAACCGTCAAAGGCATGGCCTTCGGTGAATTTGTCTTCATTGAAGGCTGAGATAGGTACGGTAACGTGCTGTTCCTTCCCCTTGGTGTCAGTAAAACGGAAATCAACAAACTTGACGTCGTTTTCCTTCACCATTTTCATTACGTCGGCTACTGCCATTTAAATCTCCCCAAGATGAGTTAGATAGGTTGCGTAAAAGTGTAAAATCAAGGACAAAATAAAAGGACACGACAAACTAGCAGGAACCGTGCCATGGAATTCTCAAGGATTAGTATTTTCACACAGTGGTTTACAAAAGAGAATGAGAACTTGTGGCACCAAAATAATGCATAAGCTTGAGATGTTGCACCAAATGAGTGCGCGTGGAGAATCGCGATGGGACTACTGAATACTATCCTGCAAAAAGCCCGAGAACGTGCCGAGAGCAAAGGCCTGCCCTACGCGGGAGAACTGACGCCGGCAGAGGCTTATGCCATTCTTGAGCAGGCTCCAGGTGCCCGCTTGGTCGATGTGCGCAGCAAGGCTGAACTGGAGCTGGTGGGCAGGATTCCTGAAGCAACGCATATCGAATGGTCGTTCTACCCAGGCTGGACGCCGAACCCGGATTTTTCCGCGCAGCTGGCAACGCAGCTCGACCCCGAAGCCCTGGTGATGTTCATCTGCCGTACTGGTGGGCGTTCGCACAATGCGGCCGCCGTGGCCAGTGGAGCCGGTTTCACTGAAGCGTATAACGTGATTGAAGGGTTCGAAGGCGCGGCAGATTCTGAAACCAGACAGCGCGGCAGCATCAACGGCTGGAAGGTCGCCGGCTTGCCTTGGACCCACGGCTGATCGTGACGGATCGTTACGCCGTCATCGGGAATCCGGTCGAGCACAGCAAGTCGCCCGACATCCATGGCGCATTTGCCCTGCAAACCGGCCAGGACATGCATTACAGCAAGATCTTCGCACCGGTGGACGGTTTTGCCCGTACGGTCGAGCTTATGCACACAAATGGTTTCAGGGGCGCCAATGTCACCGTTCCTTTCAAGCTTGAGGCATTCCACCTGGTCAACCAGCTCACCGAGCGGGCGCACGATGCCGGCGCAGTTAATACGCTGGTGTTCAATAGCGACGGCATCTATGGGGACAATACGGATGGTGTGGGGCTGGTGCGGGATATCCAGCAAAACCTGCACATCAATTTCCAATCAAAACGTGTCCTGCTGATCGGGGCAGGCGGCGCTGCCGAAGGGGTGCTTCATCCCATTCTCGAGCAGCATCCGCAACTGCTGGTCATCACCAACCGCACACTGGACAAGGCCTTGACCATGGTGAAGAAGGTCGAGGAGCAGGGCGATTTCCGCTTTGTATCGGTCAACGCCTATGCATTCCATGACTTACCCGGCCAGGCTTTCGACATCATCATCAACGCCACTTCCACGGGCCTGACTGATGCGCAGTTGCCTCTGCCGCCGGAAATCTTCGCTGTCGGCTCACTGGCCTACGACATGATGTACGGTCGTGAAACACCGTTCATGGCCTTCGCGCGCCAACATGGTGCGCATCATGTGGCGGATGGCCTGGGTATGCTGGTTGAACAGGCGGCCGAAGCCTTTTTCATCTGGCGCCAGGTTCGCCCCGAAACCAAACCCGTCATCGCTGCATTGCGCACATGACCTTCAGGAAACTGCTGTTGCGCGGGCTGCTGGCCCTGCTGCTTCTGGTTGTCCTGTATCAGCTATGGATATTTCTGCACATCTGCTGGTGGATCAAACACAACCCGTCCTCGACTGCGTTCATGCAGGACAGGCTGGCGATCCTGCAGCAAACGAATCCCGATGCGAAACTCAGGCACAAGTGGGTGGATTACCAGCATATCTCGCGCAATCTCAAGCGCGCCGTGATCGCCGCCGAGGATGCCAAGTTCCTGCAACACCAGGGGTTTGACTGGGACGGTATTCAGCATGCTTACAAAAAGAATCTCAAGAAGGGAAAAATTGTGGCCGGCGGTTCTACCATTACCCAGCAGCTGGCCAAAAACCTGTTTCTTTCCACCAAGCGCACGCCTTGGCGCAAACTGCAGGAATCCATCATCACCGTGATGCTGGAGAAGATGATGAGCAAGCGACGAATACTGGAGATTTACTTGAATGTGATCGAATGGGGCGACGGCGTGTTCGGCGCAGAGGCAGCAGCTCGCCGTTATTTTGGCGTCAGCGCGCGAAACCTGAGTACCTACCAGGCGGCACGGCTGGCCGCCATCATTCCCAACCCGCGGTTTTATGACAAACGCGGTGGCACCCGTTATCTGGGGCGTCGTACCGCGACCATACAGGCACGTCTCGTGCAAGCGGCGGTTCCCTGATGGAATGGCTGTGGCTGCTTGCGCTGCTACTCGTGCTTGTGGGGCTCGCCGGCCTTATTCTGCCGGCGCTGCCTGGCGTTCCGCTGTTCTACGGCGGATTGCTGCTGGCAGCGTGGATCGATGACTTCAGCCGCGTCAGCATTACCACGGTGGTTGTTCTCGGTGTGCTCGCTCTGCTGGCCTGGGTCGTCGATTTCGTGTCGTCTCTGCTCACGACCAAATCCGTAGGCGCCAGCAAGCAGGCGTTATGGGGTACGGTGATTGGCGGCCTGATAGGTATCGTCGGCGGGCTGCTGGGGATTATTGTAGGGACTGTGCTGGGCGCGGTCATTGGCGAGATCATGGCCAGCCGCGACGCGACGAAGGCTGGCCGTGTCGGTATCGCGGCAGGCATGGGATTCGTGCTGGCGCTGGCGCTTAAGCTGCTGATTGCCCTGCTAATGCTGGGTATCTTTGCCTATACCTACTTCTACTGACCTTGCGCTTTAACCGGCAGCCAGCATGGGCTTGAGATATTTGCCCGTGTAGCTCTCGCGGCTTTTCGCCACCTCTTCCGGGGTGCCCTGGGCGATGATCATGCCACCGCCATCGCCGCCTTCCGGCCCTAGGTCAATGATCCAGTCTGCAGTTTTGATCACGTCCAGATTGTGTTCGATGATGACGATGGTGTTGCCGTGATCGCGCAGGCGATGCAGCACATCGAGCAGCAGCTGGATATCCGCAAAATGCAGACCGGTGGTGGGTTCGTCGAGAATATAAAGCGTACGGCCGGTATCGCGTTTGGAAAGCTCCAGTGCCAGCTTCACGCGCTGCGCCTCACCGCCCGATAGCGTGGTGGCGGACTGTCCAAGCGTGATGTAACCGAGGCCGACATCCAGCAGCGTTTGCAGCTTGCGCGCGACGACCGGCACCGCTTTGAAAAATTCGTGCGCCTGTTCCACCGTCATTTGCAGCACTTCGTGGATATTCTTGCCTTTGTAAAAAATCTCCAGCGTTTCGCGGTTGTAACGCTGGCCCTTGCAGACGTCGCAAGGCACATAGACGTCGGGCAGGAAGTGCATTTCCACGCGCAGCACGCCGTCGCCTTGGCAGGCTTCGCAGCGGCCGCCCTTGACGTTGAATGAATAGCGTCCCGGCCCGTAACCGCGTGCGCGGGATTCCGGCACGCCTGCAAACAGGTCGCGTATCGGGGTGAAAAGCCCGGTGTAGGTGGCGGGATTGGAGCGTGGCGTGCGGCCGATGGGGCTCTGGTCCACGTCCACCACCTTGTCGAAAAACTGCAGGCCATCTATGGATTCAAACGGCGCCGGCTCCGTCGAGCTGCCGTACAGATGATGCGCCACCACGCGATATAGGGTGTCATTGATCAGTGTGGATTTGCCGGAACCGGAAACCCCGGTGACGCAGGTGAGCAAACCGACCGGGAGATCAAGCGTCACGTTCTTGAGATTGTTGCCGGTAGCGTTGGTGAGCTTGAGCCAGCGTTTGTTGTCCGCGGCATTGCGCTTTTTGGGCACTTCTATCTTCTTGACGCCGCTCAGGTATTGCCCCGTGAGTGAGTGCTTATTCTGCTGAATCTCAGCCGGACTGCCTTCCGCCACGATCTGGCCGCCATGCTCGCCGGCGCCAGGGCCGATATCAATGACGAAATCCGCCGCCATGATGGCGTCCTGGTCATGCTCTACGACGATGACGCTGTTGCCAATATCGCGCAGCCGCTTGAGCGTATCCAGCAGGCGGTCGTTGTCGCGCTGGTGCAGCCCGATAGAAGGTTCATCAAGCACGTACATCACACCGGTCAGGCCTGAACCGATCTGCGATGCCAGGCGAATGCGCTGCGCCTCTCCGCCAGAAAGCGTTTCGGCCGAACGCGACAATGAAAGATACTCCAGCCCGACATTGGTCAGGAATTTGAGGCGGCTGCAAATCTCCTTGACGATCTTGTCGGCAATGGCCAGTTTCTGACCGGTCAGCGTCAGCTCATCAAAAAAAGTAAGTGCCTGCTTCAGCGGTATTTCACACACGGTGTGGATGTTGGCGCCGCCGACCTTGACATGGCGCGCCTCGCGCCGCAGCCGGGTGCCGCTGCATTCAGGGCAGGACTGCGAGTTGAGGTATTTGGCCAGCTCTTCGCGCACCGTCACCGAATCGGTTTCACGGTAACGCCGCTGCAGGTTGTTGAGAATCCCCTCAAAGGCATGGCTCTTCTGGAAGTAAGTGCCACGTTCGTTGAGATACCTGAAGGGGATGGATTCCTTGCCGCTGCCATGCAACAGGATTTGCTGGATGGGTTCGGGCAGGTTTTCATACGCGGTATCGAGATTGAATCCGTAATGCTGTGCCAGGCTTTGCAGCATCTGGAAATAAAACTGGTTGCGCTTGTCCCAGCCCTTGATGGCACCCGCAGCAAGTGACAGGTGTGGGAACGCGACTACACGTTTGGGATCGAAAAAGCTGATCTGGCCCAAACCGTCACAACGCGGGCAGGCGCCCATAGGATTGTTGAAGGAGAACAGGCGAGGCTCAAGCTCTGCCAGTGAGTAGTCGCACACAGGGCAGGAAAACTTGGCGGAGAACAGGTATTCCTTGTCGGTATCCATCTCCACCGCGATGGCCTTGCCTTCTGCCAGACGCAGCGCGGTTTCGAAGGATTCCGCGATACGCTGTTTCATGTCCTGCTTCACTTTCAGGCGGTCGATGACTACGTCTACAGAGTGCTTGGTGGTCTTGGCGAGCTTGGGCACTTCGTCCAGTTCGTAAGTCTTGCCATCCACGCGCACGCGCACAAAACCCTGCGCCTTGAGTTCCTCGAACAGATCCAGCTGCTCACCCTTGCGATTGCTGACGACCGGCGCCAGGATCATGAGCCGCGTATCTTCGGGCAGCGCCAGCACGTGGTCCACCATCTGCGACACGGTTTGCGCTTCGAGCTTGGTCCCGTGTTCCGGGCATTCCGGGTCGCCGGCGCGCGCATACAGCAGACGCAGGTAATCGTGGATCTCGGTGACGGTACCCACCGTGGAACGCGGGTTATGCGAGGTGGATTTCTGCTCGATGGAAATGGCCGGACTCAGGCCTTCGATCAGGTCCACATCGGGCTTGTCCATGCGCGCCAAGAATTGCCGCGCATATGCCGACAGCGATTCCACATAGCGGCGCTGGCCCTCGGCGTACAGGGTATCGAATGCCAGTGAGGACTTGCCCGAGCCGGACAATCCCGTGATGACGATCATCTTGTTGCGCGGGATATCCAGCGAGACATTCTTAAGATTGTGAGTACGTGCGCCGCGTATGCGTATGAATTCCATGAGCCTTGGTCTTAAACTTGATTGGTGCGTTAACGTCGGGTGGGGCAACCTGCTAATATACGCAAATTTCCGCCTCAACTTCAATTCTTTCCATGACACAAACTGATCGGATGTCCAGGCTAGAGCTGCGGGCAAGCATGAGCCTTGCCTCGATATATGGCTTGCGTATGCTGGGCATGTTCCTGATTCTGCCGATTTTCTCGATTTATGCCGAAACTCTGCCTGATGGGCAGAATCACTTGCTGATTGGACTGGCGCTGGGCGCATATGGTTTAACCCAGGCCATTTTTCAGCTGCCATTCGGCATGGCCTCAGACAAATATGGCCGCAAGCGCATGATCTATATCGGGCTCGCGGTTTTCGCTGTCGGCAGCTTCATCGCCGGTTTTGCCGATGACCTGCATACCATCATCATCGGACGCGCCATCCAGGGTGCAGGCGCGGTCTCCGCTGCCGTCACTGCATTGACGGCCGACCTCACGCGCGAGGAACACCGCACCAAGGCTATGGCCATCATAGGCGGCACCATTGGGATCACGTTCGCGCTGTCGCTGGTGCTGGGGCCAACCCTCAATAAATGGATAGGCGTGCCTGGCATCTTCCTCATGACCGGCATTCTGGCGGCGCTGGCGATTCTGGTGGTGAAATTCGTCGTGCCCAATCCCAAAGTCAGCCGCTTCCATTCCGATGCCGAGGCCGCGCCGGCCAGGCTCAGGGAAGTGCTACGCGATACCCAGCTGCTGCGCCTCAATTACGGCATATTTGCCTTACATGCAGCGCAGATGGCGATGTTCGTCGTCGTGCCGTTCGCTATCAAGCAAAGCAGCGGCATGAGTGAAAACGACCACTGGCAGATTTACCTGCCGGTGCTGGCAGCGTCTTTCGTCATCATGCTGCCGGCCATCATCTATGCCGAGAAGATGGGCAAGGTGAAGCCGGTGTTCGTTACCGCCATCGCCATCATGCTGGGCGCACAGCTGCTGTTTGCCGGCACCATCCACATCTTCTGGGGCATCGTCGCTTCGCTTACCGCTTATTTCGTCGCCTTCAACCTGCTTGAAGCCAACCTGCCGTCCATCATTTCCCGCGTGGCGCCGGCTGCGGCCAAGGGCACGGCCATGGGCGTCTACAATACCGCGCAGTCCATCGGCATCTTCGTCGGCGGTGCAGCAGGAGGTTATCTTTCCTATGCCCACGGATTCGCCGCCGTATTCGTCTTCTGCAGTGTGCTCATGGCGCTCTGGCTGGTTCTCGCTTTGAGCATGGCGCCGCCGCCAGCCATCCGCAACAAGATGTATCACCTGCCGCAGATGAGCGATGCTGAAGTGCGTGATTTGCATGGCCGTCTGGCTGCGCTGCAAGGTGTACGCGAGGTGGTCATCATTGCCGATGAAGGCGTCGCCATCCTCAAGGTAGATATGCGTGAGCCGTGGGATCAGGCTGGGGCCGAAGCCCTGATCAATGGCTGGGCTCCTGCACCGGCGCCTCTCGCGGCGAGTTAACAGACAGCAGAGTTACAAACGTCCGCAGGAAAGTGCGCGTTTCATTGTCGGGAAAGTTGACCGTCACCTGGTCGCCGGCAATCGAGACCACCTGACCTTCGTCATACTTGGGCACGCTGACCAGGACACCCACCTGAATGGGGTCGCTTTCCGGCTTTGGCGCTGATTTGCGCAGGCTGCTTCTGTCGTCCTCTTCGGGCTCATCCATGAGCACAGGCGGATTTGCGCAGTTGTCGCAGCCATTGCATTTTTCGAACACCTCGTCGCCGAAGTAAGTCATGAGCACCTTCCATCGGCAGAATCCGCTCTGCGCGTAAGCCACCATGCGTTCCAGCGCTTCGCGTTCGTGTTCCTGTCGTTCCTCGTAAGTTTGCGCAACCTGCTCCAGTGTTTGCTGTGAGATTTCCTGCTTCACCAGCCGGTAGGCGCCTTGGCGGTTACGCCGCAACAGCCTGGCTTCCTTCAATGACTGCAGCGTGATCTTGAGCTTGCCACGACCCAGATTCTTGAGCTCGGGCTCAAGGTTATCCAGGGTAATTGGCGTCTCCTTCTCGGCCAGAGTGCGTATGCCCTTGATGACGGCCTGCATGTCTTCAACGCTGGGATAGTATTTGGCGAGGAAATACTGCTGCACGCGCTTGTCCTGTGCGAAGTACAGCAGGATGCAGCGCGCATCTTCGCCATCGCGCCCCGCGCGCCCGGTCTCCTGATAGTAGGCTTCTATCGTGCCCGGAATCTGGTAGTGGATGATGAATCGCGTATCTGGCTTGTCGATGCCCATGCCGAAGGCATTGGTCGCCACCATCATACGCACCTCGCCCTGCATGAACAGCTCCTGGTTCTCTTTGCGCTCGCTGGCGCGCAGCTTGCCGTGATACAGCGCGACCTGCTCACCGGCATCCACGAGTCTTTCGTGCAGTACCTGCACAGCATTGACCGTCGCCGCATAGATGATGCCGGAACCCGGCGTCTCCCTGACGATCTGCAGCAGGCGCTCGGTTTTTTCCTCCTCGTTGACCGTGTGCACGACTTCGTAATGCAAGTTTGGACGATACACACCGCTATTGAATATGCGCATCTTCTTGAGCCCCAGCTGTAGGCGTATATCCTCGATCACCTTGTCGGTGGCAGTGGCCGTCAGGGCCAGCACGGGCGGGTTACCCAGCGCCTGGATGGCATCCGCCATCTCCATGAACGCAGGGCGGAAATCGTGTCCCCATTGCGAGATGCAGTGCGCCTCGTCTACCACAAACAAATCGATGTGCAGCTTCTGCAGCTGGTGCAGGAAATCCATATCGCGCAGCCGCTCGGGCGTGGCGAATACGATCTCGCTACGCGAAGCCTGGATGTTGTCCAGCGCTTCCTCTTCTTCGCCGGTGTTCAGCGTACTGTTCATCTGCTCGGCATCGATGCCGGCTTCATCCAGTTTCTCGACCTGGTCCTGCATGAGGGAAATCAGCGGCGACACCACGACGGTGGTGCCCGGCATGATGAGTGCCGGCACCTGGTAGCACAGCGACTTGCCGCCGCCGGTAGGCATGATGGCCAACGTATCGTTGCCTTTGAGCACGCTCTCGATGACTTCCTTCTGGGCAGGCCGCAGCTGGGTGATGTCGAAATCGGCGAGCAGGGTTTTCAGGGCTTTGCCCGTGGGTAATGAGAAGTGCTGCTTTTTCTGTGTGGGCATGATGCGGTAACTGGATATTGGAGCTGCAAAAATATCAATTGCCGAGGTGGCATTCTGTACGCCAGACAGCAGCGGCATCGCCAGAAATTCGCAAAAAGTGGCATACTTGCACCTCGCAGCAATCCGATTTTAGACAGGAGAAAAACATGGCATCGGTGAACAAGGTAATTCTGGTGGGCAATCTGGGGCGCGACCCCGAGATGCGCTATATGCCGTCCGGCGATGCAATTGCTTCCTTCAGTGTCGCCACCACCGATAACTGGAAAGACAAGAATGGCCAGAAGCAGGAACGCACCGAATGGCACCGCATTTCCATGTTCGGCAAGCTGGCTGAGATCGCCGGCGAATATCTCAAGAAGGGTTCGTCGGTGTATATCGAAGGCCGCCTGCAAACACGCAAATGGCAGGACAAGGAAGGCAACGAACGCCAGACTACCGAAGTCGTGGCCGACCGCATGCAGATGCTGGGTGGTCGTAGTGGCGGCGGCAACGCCTATGAATTCGCTGATGACGATATGGACCAGAGCGCTCCACCGCAGCAACGTCAATCCGCCCCGGCTGCAGCTGCGCCAGCCAAGAAACCGGCACCGGCATCCACCACTGGCTCAGGGTTTGATGATTTCGAGGACGATATCCCGTTCTGATGACAACTGATAGTCAATAAAAAACCCGGCGATTTGCCGGGTTTTTTTTGTTTCTAACGAGCTTACTTTTTGCGGCGTGCCTTGGCATCCACACTGTAGCGCCCTGGCCCCAGCAGAGCGACCGCGACGGCGCCGAACAAAAACATGCCCTGCAGTTCGAGAGACCAGCCGCCGGTGTCGCTCAAGGTGAACAGCTCTGCCATGTGTACCAGCACGATGGCGACGATCATGTTGATGACGATGATCCATGCTGCAGGCCGCGTAAACAGGCCAACCAGCACCAGTATGGGGGCGAGCACTTCGCCGATGTAAACGCCGTAGGCGAATATGGCCGGCATGCTTGCATTAGTGACCATGCTGGAGATGAAATCTATGCCGTGCTGCAGCTTGGCGATGCCGTGCAGCAGGATCAGGATTGCCAGAGTCACACGAAGCACAAGTTTGCCGATATCTTCTGATGCAGTCATTTCCCGCCTCCTTATTGATGAACAAGACTTGCGCAGTGTATCCCCTGAGCAGGCAAGTTTGAAGGGAATTTTGCCCGCAAGGTTTATCAATATTCTACCTGCACGACCTTGCAAGACTTCATCTCAGGCCGGCCGGCGTGAATGTTGTGCAATGCACAGTCGGCATCATCACGCCCACTTAGAGTGGTTGCCTTGAGTCAATTACGGGGAGTTACATGATGGCCATTTCAGCCGAACAGATACCAGCGCAACACCAGAACGTGCAACCCGGGTTCGAAGAGCCCATGATGCCCGAGCCGATATTCATAGACCCGGATTACGAAGGCAGCCACAAATTGCAGGACAAGATTGCCATCATTACCGGCGGTGACAGCGGCATTGGCCGGGCGGTTGCCGTAGCCTATGCCAAGGAAGGCGCTGATGTCGTAATCGCGTACCTCAATGAAGACGAGGATGCAGAAAAGACGAAGGACCTCGTGGAAGCCGAAGGCCGGCGCTGCCTGCTGGTGGCAGGCGATATTTCGGACGAGGACCACTGCCAGTCGCTGGTCACCAAGACCATTGCGACCTTCGGCAAGATCGATATCGTGGTCAACAATGCCGCCCAGCAGTATCCGCAGCAAAGCATAGAGGACATTGACCGGCGGCAGCTGGAAAAGACTTTCCGCGTCAACATCTTCTCCATGTTCTACCTGGTGAAGGCCGCCATGCCCTATCTGAAGGAGGGCTCGCACATCATCAATACCACCTCGGTGACGGCTTACCGCGGCAGCTCCCACCTGCTGGATTATTCGGCAACCAAGGGTGCCATCATCGCTTTCACGCGTTCACTTTCGCAACAGCTGGCGGAGAAGAAAATCTACGTGAATGCAGTCGCCCCCGGCCCGGTGTGGACGCCGCTGATCGTGGCTTCCTTCCCGCCGGAGGAAGTGAAGTCCTTCGGCGCCGACACACCACTCAAGCGGCCCGGACAGCCCAGCGAAATCGCACCGTCATTCGTGTTCCTGGCGTCCAAGGATTCGTCCTACATGACAGGCCAGGTGCTACACCCCAACGGCGGCGAGATGGTCGAGAGCTGAATTAAGGAAGTCTTAAAAAAAACCCGCCGTTCGGCGGGTTTTTGCTATCCGGGATGTCAGATTATTGGCGTTCAGGATTAGGCTTCTGGCGCATCTTTTCTATCTTGTTGGGATCCTGGTCAGCGCCGCGTTCGATCTGGTCTCCGCCCGAAACATCGGAGTTGGAGTTGGGATTGTTGGTGCCACGACCGCCGGCACTGCCGGAACCTGCATCCCAGCGATCCATGTACTCACGGTCGCTGCTTGAAGAACGGCCGCTGGTGGCAGAAGTGCCGGTGCGGTCAGGTTTTTGCTGCATGTTTTCGGTCGGCATGTCGGTGCCGCGATTTGGATAGGTGGATTCATCCATGGGCTCCGCTTCGACTGCCAGTGCAATACAGGATGCTCCCAACAATGACCCTGCAAACAGGGTAGTGATTAACTTACTCATTTTGAATCTCCTCATCTTTGGTTGATTTGCCGGACTAAAATTCAGTAAGTAATTACTGAGTAAATCCAGCCTAACCCCATCAAATAAGGATTTTCGTTCGGTAACGCATATTGCCGTTGGGTTGTCATTATCCGCCCGGCGGAACATGCCAGACGTATTCCTCATCAGTTACGAACACCTGCTCTCCTTCAGTACAATCAATGACATATCCACCGGTGAAGCCGCCGAACGAGGGCAGCAGCGTCATCGCTTCACCGCTGCTGAAACACGGTAATGTCAGGCTTTGCCGTGCGCGGCCGGAAAGGCGATAAGCCGGATGCACATGGCCAGCAATGACGTGATGCGTGGGATGTCTGGCAGGCGCATGGCATAGGGCAAATGGGCCCAGCACCCAGGGTTCGCCGACGACCTGTATGCGCAACTCGGCTGCGGGATCGCCGGCTCGCACATCATGATTACCGCGTACCAGTATGCAGTCGAGCTCCGGGTGTCGTTGCCGCCATGCAAGCAGGGCCTTGCGCGTGGCCGCGCCAGAGCCGGGACCATGCAGGAAATCGCCCAGGAAAATGATCTGCTGGCAGTCATGCGCAGCCAGCAGGCGATCCAGCTTCTGCAGGTTGGCACCAGTGGTACCGCGCGGCACCGGCTGGCCCAGCGCGCGATAGGCGGCGGCCTTGCCGAAATGCGCATCAGCGATGAGCAGTGTTTTCTGTTCCGGCCAGTAGGCAGCTTTTTCCGGCAAGAGCAACAGCGTCGTGCCTGCAACCTGTAAAGCGTGAGCAGTTCTCAAAATCCGTGTCTTGGTCTTGGCATGTTGATGCGGGTGCGGCGCTGCGGCCTGGGCCGGCGCGAAGCGGATTTTTCCGGCCGTGGTCGCGGCGGTTCAGCCACGCTGAATCTGGCCTGTTCGCGCAGCTCGTCTTCATCGATTTCGCCGCCCGCGGCCTTCTCTAGGTCGCGCACCATGCGTGTGATGCGGTCGGCCAATTTTTCCGAAGTTAGGTTCTCGCGGAAGCGCTCGACCAGCAACGGGAAACCGAATGGCGTGGGCCGCCTGATCGTCTGAATCTGCAATGTCCTGGATTGCAGCCGCAGCAGGGTCTGTTCCAGCCGTTCGACTTCCAGCTCCTGTCGCAGTACTTCCTGCTGTGCCTGGGTCAGCAGAAGATTGTCCGGGTCGTATTTACGGAAGACGTCATAGAACAGGCTGGACGAAGCCTGCAGCTGGCGTGTGCTCTTGGGCGCGCCGGGATAACCGGAAAAGATCAACCCCGAGATACGCGAAATCTCGCGGAAGCGGCGCCGGGCGAGTTCGCCGGCGTTAAGGCTGCCCAGCACGTCCTCCAGCAGGTGTTCGGTGCTGAAGAGCTCGGCAGTGAGATTTTCGTTCCAATCGATTTCGGTCGCCGACAGCAGCTCGAAGCCATAGTCATTGACCGCTATCGAGAAGGTATTGGGTTCGTGCTTGCTTACCCGCCATGCCAACAGGCTCGCCAGGCCCAGGTGAACGCTGCGCCCGGCGTAGGGATACAGAAATAGGTGCCAGCCTTCGCGTGACACCATGACTTCCGCCAGCAGGTTCTTCTCGGTCGGCAGCCCGGACCAGTCGAGCTGAATATCCAGCAGCGGCTTCACGAGCTGCATCTCGGGTCCATCGAAGATACCGCGCGATGCTTCGCCCAGCCGCGCCACCATAGCATCGGAGAGCTCCGTAGATAGCGGCATGCGCCCGCCGTTCCAGCGCGGCACCGCAGGGCGCTTACTCTTGGCGCGGTTCACGTAGGCTGTCATGTCCTGCACGCGCACCAGTTCCAGCAGGCGTCCGCCGAACAGGAAATGATCGCCAGGCTTGAGGCGTGCGATAAAGCTTTCTTCGACTGAGCCCAGGCTTTTGCCGCCCTTGCCCCAGAATTTCACCGTCATACTGGAATCGCTGACGATGGTGCCCACACTCATGCGATGTCGTCGTGCCAGATGCGCATCCGGCACGTGCCACACGCCGTTTTCGTCCGGGATGGCGCGGCGGTAATCCGGGTAGGCGTTCAAGGAACTGCCGCCATTCTGCACAAAAGCTAACGCCCACTGCCATTCCTCATCGGTCAATGTTTGGTAGGCCCAGCAGCTACGTACTTCATGCAGCAATTCATCGGCTGTGAATCCGCCGCCCAGCGCCACCGTGACCAGATGCTGCACCAGCACGTCGAGCGGTTTGAGCGGCGACAAGCGCGCTTCGACCCTGCGCGCCTCGATTGCAGTTTTTGCCGCGGCGGCTTCCACCAACTCCATGCTGTGCGTGGGCACGATGCTCACGCGCGATGGCCGCCCCGGTGCGTGGCCGGAACGTCCTGCTCTTTGCATCAATCGCGCCACGCCCTTGGGTGAACCGATCTGCAGGACACGCTCTACAGGCAGGAAGTCCACGCCCAAATCCAGGCTGGAGGTACACACGACAGTCTTGAGTTTGCCCTCCTTCAACCCAAGCTCCACCCACTCGCGTACCTCGCGGTCAAGCGAGCCGTGATGCAGCGCGATAAGCCCTGCCCAGTCCGGGCGCAATTCCAGGATAGCCTGGTACCAGATCTCGGCTTGCGAGCGGGTGTTGGTGAAGATGAGTGAGGTGCTGCTGGATTCGATTTCCTGCACCACCTGCGGCAGCATGCTGATACCCAGATGCCCGGCCCAGGGGAAACGCTCGATCTCTGGCGGCAGCAGGGTATCCACACGCAGTTCCTTGGGAATCTTGCCCTGCACCAGCCGCCCGCCCTGCGGGTTCAGCACGTCCATCGCATGCTGCAGGTTGCCCAGCGTGGCGGACAGACCCCACACCATGAGGCCGGGACTCCATTTGCGCAGACGCGCCAGGGCCAGCTGCACCTGTACGCCGCGCTTGTTGCCTATGAGTTCGTGCCATTCATCAACCACGACCATTTTCAAACCCGAGAAATTTTCCTGCGCTTCAGGGCGCGTGAGCTGCAAGGTGAAGCTTTCCGGGGTAGTGATTAGCGCACTAGGCAACCGCCGGGCCTGTTTGGCACGGTCGGCACTGTTGGTGTCGCCGGTACGCATGCCCAGCGTCCATGGGATGTCGAGGTCGTTGAGCGGCGCCAGCAGTGAGCGCTCGGTATCAGCCGCCAGTGCGCGCATGGGCGTGAGCCATAAAACGGTCAAGGGCGGTGCGGCCTTTTTCTTGCCTGTTGGGATTGCGGTTTCCGCATGAGCATTCAGTGCGGCTAACCAGACGGCGTAGGTTTTACCCGCGCCCGTGGTGGCATGCAGCAGACCGGACTCGCCGCTGGCGACGGCATCCCACACTTCCTGCTGAAAGGCGAATGGCGTCCAGCCCTGGCGGGCCAGCCATGCGGCACCACGGTTGACCGCAGCATGTTCGGGATCCAGCATAAGCGGTTCGCTCATGCGGCCTCCGACTGTGCCGTTGCTGGCAGCAGGGCTTGCAGGGTCGCCAGCGTATCCGCCTCCTCCAGCGGCTTGTCGTGCCGCCAGCGCAGAATGCGCGGGAAGCGCACGGCGATACCGCTTTTGTGGCGACTGCTGCGTGCGATGCCTTCAAAGCCCAGTTCGAAAACCATGGTGGGGGTGACGCTTCGCACAGGTCCGAATTTCTCTATGGTGGTCTTGCGGATGACGGCGTCCACCTGCTTCATTTCCTCGTCGGTCAGGCCGGAGTAAGCCTTGGCGAAGGGCACGAGCTTGCGGTCCGGCGCATGCTGATCGGCATCCCACACGGCAAAGGTGAAATCGGTATACAGGCTCGCGCGGCGCCCATGGCCGCGCTGCGCATAAATCAGCACGGCGTCCACGGTATAAGGGTCGATCTTCCATTTCCACCAGGTGCCGACATCCTTGGTGCGGCCGACACCATAATGCGCTGCTCGCGCTTTCAGCATCATGCCTTCTACACCCAGGCTGCGCGAGGCTTCGCGGGTTTTGGCCAACGCCTGCCAGTCGTTGCCTTCAATCAGCTGTGAGATGGTGAGCACGTCTGAGCCAGCTTCCCTGACTACCTGCTCCAGCTGGCGACGACGCTCTTGCTGCGGCCGCGTGCGCCAATCTTCGCCCTGCCATTCCAGCAGGTCGTAGGCCAGCACCGCTACGGGTGCGTCTTCCAGTACTTTTGCCGTCAGCGACTTGCGGCCTATGCGCTGCTGCAACAGCGCGAAAGGCTGCACCCGATTGTCCTTCCACACCACGAGTTCGCCATCGATCACGGTGCCGTCCGGTAGCTGTTCGGCCAGAATGCCTAGCTCGGGAAAGCGCTCGGTTACCAGTTCCTCACCGCGCGACCATACCCATAGCTGGCCTTTTCGTTTCACCAGCTGTGAACGGATGCCGTCCCATTTCCATTCCACCAGCCACTGTTCAGGCTTACCGATGACAGTGTCGAAGTCTTCCACCGGCAGTTGCAGCGGATGCGCGAGGAAAAATGGATAGGGCTGACCGTCATTCCTTTCATGGCGTTCGCTGCCATCGGGCGGCGCGATCAGCCGTTCGAAATCTAGGGCCGAAGGTTTGGCGGAAAGGTCGGTATAGCCCACGAGCCGTTGCGCCACCTGTTTGGCATCTATGCCGGTCAATGCGGCCAGCGCGCGGGTGACTAGCAATTTCGACACACCGACACGGAAGCTGCCGGTAATGAGCTTGATGCAGACAAACTGGCTGTTGCGGTCCAGCTCATTCAAGAGAGGTAACAATCGTGCCAGCAGTTCTTCGGGCGGCAGGCCGCGCAGCGGCAGCAATTTGTCTTCTACCCACTCCGCCAGTCCGGCTTCGGACGTGTGTTCGGATTGCGGCAGCAGCAAGGCGATGGTCTCTGCCAAGTCCCCCACAGCCTGGTAGCTTTCCTCAAACAACCATTCGGGCAGGCGCGAAGTCTGCAGCACAATGGCGCGCAATACCTTGGTTGGCACCAGCTGGCGTGGCCGCCCGCCAGCCAGGAAATAGACTGCCCATGCGGAATCGGCTGCTGGGGCTGCCCCGAAATATTCCTGCATGGCTTGCAGTTTGGCGTTGCTGCTGGTGGTGGCGTCCAGCCGGGCGTAGAGATCGGCGAAATCCTTCATGCGGCTGTGCCTTTGCTGTTGTCGCCTGGAACTTCGTGCTCATTTGCCGCGCCGGCATCATGTGCCGTTACCGCTTCATCGTCCCCGTATTCCGTGCTGAAACCTGCCGCATCCAGACCCTGCTCACACAACCAGCGCACCAGCGGGTGAATCTGGCCGTGGGTGACGAATACGCGCTGCGCGCCGGTGGCTTCGATGGCCGTCAGCAAACTTGGCCAGTCCGCGTGGTCGGACAACACGAAGCCGCGATCCAGGCCTTGCCGCCGTCGTGTGCCGCGCGACTGCATCCAGCCGCTGGCGAAGCCGTCGGCATAATCGCCGAAACGCTTCATCCATGGCGAGCCCGCGGCGGATTGCGGGGCCAGCACGATGGCCTGGCGGAACAGAGTCTTGTCCTCGACATCGCTGACATATTGCGTAGCCGGCAGGTAGACGCCGGCTTCGAGGTAGGCATTGTTGAGCGGCAACACCGAGCCGTGGACGAAGATGGGTCCGATGCTGGGATCGAGACCATGCAGGATGCGCTGGGCCTTGCCGAAGGCGTAGCAGAAGAGGACGGTGGCGCGGTTTTCCGCTGCATTGGCGGACCACCAGGCATTGATGTCGGCGAAGATTTCGGTCTGCGGCCGCCACTGGTAGATGGGCAGGCCGAAGGTGGATTCCGTGATGAAGGTATCGCAGCGCACGGGTTCGAACGGCGTGCAGGTGCCGTCGTGCTCCAGCTTGTAATCGCCGGAGGCGACCCACACTTCACCGCCATATTCCAGCCGCACCTGGGCCGAGCCCAGCACATGCCCCGCAGGGTGCAGGCTGAGTTTTACGCCGTGGTGGGTGATGGTTTCGCCGTACTCCAGCGTGTCCAGCCGGATGTCGCCGAGCCGCGAGCGCAGAATGCCTTCGCCCGGTTTGGCTGCCAGGTAATGGCCGTGGCCGTAGCGCGCATGATCGCCATGGCCGTGCGTGATGACGGCGCGGTCTACGGCACGCCAGGGGTCAATGTAGAAATCACCCGGCGGGCAGTACAGACCTTCTGGCCGGGCAATGACGAGTTCCATGTGCTGGCAGCATTCAAAAGGACTCGGACTGGCGCGGCCGGCTCAAGTTCATGAGAAGCGATGCTCGGACGGCGGCGTGTTGCCGTTGGGTCGCTGCGGGATTTCGCCGATCAGCGGGTCTATGCTGCCGTCCTTGTGGCGCCCGGGGTAGAAGGTCACGTGCGGATACGGGATCTCGATGTCGTTTTCCTCGAAAGCGCGCTTGATGCGGTAGAAGAAGGCGCGTCGCACATCCCATTGCGACAGCGCGGTCACCTGGAAACGGCACTTGATCAGCACGTGTGAATCGGCCAGCGCGTCCACCCCGGCGATTTCGATATCGCCCAGAATGCGGTCCTTGAGATTGGGGTCCTGGCGCAGTTCGCTGCCGACCTCGCGCATGATGCGGATGACCTCGTCCACATCTTCCTTGTAAGCCACGCGGATATCAATGACGGAAAAGGCGAACTGCCGGCTCATGTTGGATACCACATTGATGGCGCCATTGGGGATGAAATGCACATTGCCGTCGTAATCCCGCAGCTTGACGAAACGCAGCGTCACCTCCTCGACGAAGCCGCCCTTGCCGGCAATTTCCACGACGTCGCCCTGGCGGATCTGGTTTTCCAGCAGCAGGATGAAGCCGGTGAAGTAATCCTTGACCAGGCTTTGTGCGCCGAAACCGATGGCGACACCGGCGACACCGGCGGTAGCCAGGATGGGTGCAATCGAGATGCCCAGTTCGCTGAGGATCAGCATGATGGTGACGACGGTGATCAGCACGGTGAATATGTAGCGGAACACCTGGCTCAGCGTGCTGACACGCTTGAGTTCCTCCGGATTATCCTCGGCACGTGTCATGGCGAAAGCCTGGAACACCTTGAGCAGTCGGCCGACGGCACGCATGGCGACGTAGGAAATGACCAGGATCAGCACAATGCGTAAGGTTTCACGCGACATCTCCCAGATTTCGCGCAGGTCTGCCATATTGAAATTGGTCCAGATGGCGGTCATGGAGTACCTCCTTGTTGCTGTGTCAGTTTGGCCGCGAGAGGCCGGAACTGCAGCTGGTAGAACATGTGCAGGTAACGCAGGGTTTCCTGCCGCTCCAGGCCGCTGACGAATTTCCAGAAACCGTAGATGCGCGACAGCGTCATTACGCGTTCTGCGTATTTTTCCCAGGTGTACTTGGCTTCCACGCGCGCCAGGCCTTCACGCGATACACGGGTCCATTCCTCGGGATTTTCAACGCAACGCTCGAGGAAATCGGCAATCAGGTCGGCCGCTGCATCACCGTCGTTGGGGTCGATGTGGAAACCCGAACGCTTGTCGAGGATGATTTCGCGCGGGCCGCCGTAGATGGTGGCAAAAGTGGGCAGGCCAGAGGCCATCGCTTCGATGATGGTCAGGCCGAAAGCTTCGAACAACGCGGGCTGCACGAATACCCCGCGCTTGTCGGCGATGTAGCGGTAGAGCTCGCCCGACAGGTTCTTGTCGAGCCGCATGCCCAGCCAGCGCATTTCATGGTCGAGCTCGTACTTGTCCATGAGCTCATGCATTTGGCGGATCTGCGCCTGCTCTTCATGGTCGCCTGATTCTTCAGCATCGATGTAGCCGCCGACGATCACGAGGTTGGCCAGGCTGCGCAGCCTAGGCGAGCTGCCATACCATTCAACCAGACCGGTGATGTTCTTGATCTTGTCCAGACGAGCCATGCTGAAAATCAGCGGCTTGTCGTGGTCCTTGAGCTTGCCGCGTGCAGACTTGGCCGGGAGCTTGCCGTAAACCATTTTTTCAATTTCCGGCCACAGGCTGAACAGGCGCTTGTCCTGCTCGGAATAGGGGAAATACACATCCACATTGGCGCCCGGCGATACGATGTTGAACTTGGGCTCGAACAGGTTGATGCCGTTGATGACGCGATACAGCCCAGGCATTGTAAAGGTCTGGTAGCTCTCATACTGGCCTTCGGTGCTCTCGGTGCCGGCGATTTCCTGATAAGTGCTGGTGATGATGAAATCGGCACTGTTCATGGCGATGAGGTCGGCCGTGTACTGGCAGGAGAAATGGTATTTATCGTCGTTTTCGAACCAGTACAGATCGGAATGCAGGTACTTGGTCTTTTCCAGCGCGTGAGCGATGTTGCACTGCGTGACATTGAGCCTATGGCTCAACAGCGACGCCACCAGGTTGCCGTCCGAATAGTTGCCGATGATGAGGTCGGGGCGGCCAGCGAATTCAGCCAGCGCATCGCGTTCGAGGTCGTGCGAATAGGTTTCCAGGTAAGGCCAGATTTCGAAGCGTGATATCCATTGCGGCACGATTTCGCCATTTTTCTTGTGGAAAGGCACGCGCAGGATCCAGGTATTGTCGCAGCCGCTGACCTTTTCCAGCCGCTGGTTGCAGGTGGTGTTGCCGGCTTCGGGAATGAGCCGCGTGCCGATGATGATCTTGGGTTCGACCTCCACGCCCTGCAGCCGCAACCGGCTGCGCATTTCCTTCTCCAGTGCTCGCACCTGGTCCAGGATATAGACCACCTGGCCGCCGGTATCCGGCAGGCCCAGTACGCTGTGTTGGCCGAAATAGCCATGTGGCGACACGATGAGAATGCGCGAGATCATGGGGATGCGTGCGAGGAAAGCCTCCAGCGATGTGGGCGAGGGCGCTTCCAGGATGTCCATGAGCAGCGCCATGGTCTCGATCGCGCGGCCCGCTGTGTTACCCCAGCCGGGCGCGAACCCTAGTGCGTTTAGTTTTTCGCAGAAGTCGGCCCACGGCGTCTGCTCATCCATTTTTTCCAGTTCATGGATGGCGCTGCGCAGCGTGGTGGTAAAGGCCGCGATATCCCGCGGCGTGCTGTGGAACATGAGCTGGCGGCCCTCGATGCTGTGCACACCGAGGAAATGCAGCAGCTTTTCGAACGCCTGCTGCGGACGGTTGAACATGCCGCTGGCGAGCTGGCGGTTGAGGAAAATCAGGCCTTGCCCGATGGAGCGCGTCTCTTTGAGTTTGGGAAATTCGCGGCCGAATGGGCCGAAGTCGATTTCCAGAGCGGGCTCCAGATCGTCGCGCTTGACCAGTGTTTCCTTGAACTTCAGGAACTCCTCGGTGGAGACACGTTCGGGCGAAAGATTATCCTGGTGGATGCGCAGGTAAACGATGTCGGCGATGTGTTCGCGCAGCGAAAAATAGGCCCACGGCGCCTGGAATACGCCTTCCTGCAGGTTCTCGACAAAACTGCTGAGCACGTTGAGGCTGCTGTCGTTAATCTCCAGTTCACGCTGCATGATGATGAGCTCGTTGCGCAGCTCCGACTGCAGCAGCAGCGGACGCTCCAGCAGGAAATAGCGGCGCATCAGGTTGTAGATGGCGTCGCGGTGGTGGCAGGCGTAATCGATAAAGTTGTTGATCATGGGCGCATTTCCTGTCGTATCGGGGTGTGCTGCAGAAAGCCGTAATGCTCTATGCCTTCGAGAATGCCGCTGGCACATACATGCTCTGCAAAATAGATTTGTTCCTGGCCGCGCAGCGGTTCAAGTTCAGGGCTGTGGTTGCCGACCACGATACCTAGCGTGTCGCCCACCAGCATTTCTTCGTCATTGCCGGAATCGCCGGCAACTAGGAAATTCTGCAACGGCACGCCCCATTTGTAAGAAAGGTAGCGAATGGCGCGGCCTTTGGAGGCCCGCTCAGGCAGCACGTCGAGATAGGCCTGGTGTGAATAGACGAGGTTGGCCTGCAACCGGTTTTCTCGTAGCAGCCGGTAGAGCTGACGTAGCGGCGGCATCTTTTCCGGTACCACGTAATAGCTGAGCTTGAATTCGCGCTGATTTTCCTCGGGCTGGATTTTCAGCCCCGGCACCGAGGCAAATACTTCCGCCAGCGCATCGCGACGCCAGTTGTGGCTGATGTGGTGACGCCACGCGGTGTCGATTTTCTGCGTGGGCCAGTAATGAATTTCGCTGCCAACCGAGGTGACCAGCACGTCCGGCATGGGCACACGCCATCTCTTCAGGATCCTGATTGTGCTTTCCAGCGTGCGGCCGGTGGCGACACCAAAAGCGACAGGTTCGTTGCTCTCTTTGATCACGCCTATCAAGCGGCGCAGGCCTTTTTCGTCGCCCAGCAGGGTATTGTCGATGTCCGAGATCAGCGCCTTTTGCACCAGCGGCATGGGTGCCTTGCGCATGCTGTGGGTCATCACCCGTCGCATGCGCTTGCGGTCGCGATGCAGGAGACCGCCAATGGCCTTGAGGTATTTGCCGACATGCGCATCCCAACTGTAATGCCGCTTGACGCCCATGATGCCGTTATGCGACAGCCGGAACCACTGGCGGCGGTCACCGAGGATCTTCAGCAGCGCTTGGGCGATTTCCTCAGGGTTTAGCGGGTTTACCAGCAATCCGCTGTGGCAGTTGGCGATGATGTCCACCGGCCCGCCGTCCTCGGTGGCCACGAATGGCAGGCCGCTCGCGGCGGCTTCTATCAGAGTGAGGCCGAAAGGCTCGGTCAGGGCCGGGTTCACGAACACGCCGCGGCGCTTTACCGCAAGCCTGTACAGCTCGGGCACCTGTTCGGTGACGAGATTCTTGGGAATGGCAACCTTGCCCCAAAGATCGTGTTTGTCGATATCCAGCAGCAGGTCGCTGAGCACCTTGCGCTGCGATTCCTCCATCTCGCGGATGTTTTCGCGCGTGCCGGCCACAATCACCAGGTTCGCGATTTCCT
>Ga0196972_1000365_pt1 | contig 25680 bp, 22 predicted proteins | sample S1v_2013CmetaG_FD_148618 | JGI IMG/M metagenome (GOLD analysis project Ga0196972, IMG submission 148618) | Soil microbial communities from Anza Borrego desert, Southern California, United States - S1+v_20-13C | ecosystem: Environmental > Terrestrial > Soil > Desert | place: USA: California...
TAAAAATTACGATTATACTTTCATTTAAATGCTTCTACTGGGAGTAATGGAGGCGTTAAAATAATCTACAATAGAGAAGGGTCACATGTAAGTTCCGGTTCAGTTCCGCAAAAGAAAAAGCGGAGAGGTATAATCTCTCCGCTTGTTTCATAACTAATTGGTATTCAAATATAAAAGCGGAGAGAGAGGGATTCGAACCCCCGGAGGCTTTCACCTCAACGGTTTTCAAGACCGCCGCATTCGACCGCTCTGCCATCTCTCCGCGGCAAATGTACAGTCCCGAAAACTATGTTCCAAAAAAATACGACAAATTGAATTCCCGAAAATCAATTCGTTTACCCCAGCATTTAAAGATTACTTCACTATCCAGTTGAACCAGAATTTCAATAATCTTTGCAGAAAATTTTTCTTTCTTAAAATGTATTTATGAAAATAATCCCGTACCTCCTCTTTCTTTTTTTCATTTCTTCCTGTACCAATTCCACCCAAACTAACACGGCTGAAGTAACCGAAAAAGGTGATTCCAGTCAACCCATTACTCCACAAAAAACTTCAGAAGTACCCAAAACAGTAAATTTGGTTTTTGGTAAATATGGTTGTACCGCATCCAAATTCAGCAATGGAACAGTTGAATACCTTCCCCGGGGCTTCTTCACCATTTCACAAAGTGGCCTGTATAGCTATTCAGGTTTTGAAAACCCCAGCAACGGAAATTTTTCTATCGATAAAGACGGCAATCTCCATTTCCAGGGCGGCTACCTCGATGGAGGTACAGCCGGGAAAACAGACAGGCCCAATAAATACTTTCTCGTATTCCCCACCATACCCGACAATCGCTGGAGCTGTGGATTAGTTAGTCAAATTGTCAATTAGTCAACTAGGCAATGTGGGCGTCCTAGAATTGCCGGTTCCCCATTACTATTGACTAATTGACTTTTTGTCTAATTGTCTAATTGTCTAATTTTCAAATTGTCTACTTTTGGTTCCATTTTCAAATTTTCAAATTTTCAAATTCACATTAAACACCTTAAGTCCGTATATAAGTATTTCTGGAAATACCGCATCCGACTCGGTGCGGGTGTTCTTTTCGTATTCCTCTCCAATTATTTCAACGTCCTCACGCCCCAGGTAACCGGCTTTATCATCGACTTCGTTCAACGCTCCCTTAACCTTCCCGGTTATAAACCCAAGACCGTTGAACCCGATTATGATGCGCTGGTTGATACCTTCATAAATCGGGTGGAAACTTCCCAGTTCACCGACGGCCAGGTCGTGATCTTCTGCGGCATCGTGATCCTCCTTCTCGCGCTTCTTAGAGGCTTCTTTCTCTTCCTCATGCGCCAAACCATTATCGTCATGAGCCGCCACATCGAGTTTGACCAGAAGAATGAGATATATGATCATTACCAGCAACTCGATACCGCTTTTTATAAGAAAAACAGCACCGGCGATCTCATGAACCGCATCGCCGAAGACGTAAGCCGCGTGCGCATGTTCACCGGGCCTGCACTGATGTACTTCGTAAATCTCGTGGCGGTGATCTCCCTCACCGTTTTCTTCATGTACAAGCGCGATTCACTGCTCACATTATATGTTCTTGCACCGCTTCCACTTCTGGCGATCGCGATATATTACGTGAACAACCTCATTAATAAGCGCAGCGAACGAATACAGGAATCCCTCTCCAACCTCACCACCAATGCCCAGGAATCCTATTCCGGCATTCGCGTGATCAAATCATTTGTGCAGGAGAAAGCCATGCTGGGCTTCTTCCGAAAAAACAGCGAGGAATACCGCAGGAACGCAATCGATCTTGTAAAGGTGGAGGCCATTTATTTTCCCTCCATTACACTATTGATCGGTCTCAGCACGCTGGTGACCGTGATGATCGGCGGCCTCTATTACATCCGCGGACAGCATAACGTTGGCATCGATACCATCGTGGAGTTCGTGATGTACGTGAACATGCTCACTTTCCCCGTGAGCGCCATCGGCCTCACGGCGTCCATGATCCAGCGTGCCGCCGCTTCCCAAAAGCGATTGAATGAGTTTCTGCAGACAAAACCCACACAGACCACCAGAGAAAACGCCACATCCGCCAATCTCGCAGGAGAAATACGGTTCACTGATGTTGATTTCATTTACCCCGATACCGGCATACAGGCGCTCAAAAATTTCAATCTCACCATTCGCAATGGCGAAAAAATCGCCATCGTTGGCAGAACCGGTAGCGGCAAATCAACCATCGCGCAACTGCTCCTGCGATTATATGATGTTTCAAAAGGCACGATAGAGATCGATGGCACAGATATTCGTGAGCTGGATCTCGCCACCCTGCGGCGCCAGATCAGCTATGTGCCACAGGATGTTTTCCTCTTTAGTGAATCAGTGAAAAATAACATACGGTTCGGTCGCACGGATGCAAATGAAACTGAAGTGATGGAAGCCGCAAGACTCGCTCATATTGACCGCGAGATCGACCGCCTGCCGCAGAAATATGATACCCAGATAGGGGAGCGGGGAGTGATGTTGAGTGGTGGTCAAAAGCAACGCATTTCCATTGCCAGGGCGCTGCTCAAGGAAGAATCGAAGCTGGTGATCTTTGACGATTCCCTCAGCGCCGTAGATGCGCGCACAGAAAAGGAGATCAGCGCCAATCTTAACCAATTCCTGGCTCACAGAACGGCCATCATGATCACGCATCGGCTGTTTTCTCTTATCAGCTTCGATAAGATCGTAGTTTTACAGGATGGCCACATCATCGAATATGGCTCCCACCAGGAGTTGCTCGCCATTCCCGGTGGTTATTATGCCGGATTATATGCAAGGCAGCAAGCGTCTGATTAAATTCTTCCCGTATCACCCATAAATGGCGCCCGCAGCTAAATTTGGCTGTTTCAAAAACATCTATATATTTGTAACCTGTTAAATCAAAGCATATTATTAACTGCTAAAAACTAAAACTGTGGCGTACGAGAACAACGACAAGAAAATGGAAAGTATTTACAGCAAAAGGATTCGTGCCGGTAAAAGAAGGACGTATTTTTTTGATGTAAGGACTACGAGAGGTAACGATTATTACCTTACCATCACTGAGAGCCGGAAGCGTTTTGATGACAATGGTTACGACAGGCACAAAGTGTTTCTTTACAAAGAAGATTTCAACAAATTCATTAAAGCGTTGACTGAGGCTGTTGACTATGTTAAGACAGAGTTGATGCCCGATTTCGATTTCGATGCATTCAACCATGATGAAAACCCCGAACACGAAAACGGAGAAATGGATGGCAGCGAAACAGCCGAACATCGCGCCCCGGCCGCTCCTCCCGTTGACGTTGTTTCTTCTCCTGGCGGAGTGCCAACAAATAATAGTAACGAGGAAGTGGATAAGTGGTAGACAGATTTACCTAAGATACGAGCCCGTCAGTATTTTTGACGGGCTTTTTTTTGGTCGTTCAGGTCGTTCAAAAGGTCGTTCAGGGTCGTTGCACGATCATCACTCATTGATCATCGACCCTAACTCTTCCAACGCTTAAAAGCCCCGATAAGTCCATTCGTGGAGCCATCATGTCCTTTCACTGTTTCTTCCCCCTGAAGTTCCGGAAGTATCTTGTTCGCCAGTTGCTTTCCAAGCTCCACGCCCCATTGGTCAAAGCTGAAGATGTTCCAGATCACACCCTGCACGAAGATCTTATGTTCATAAAGAGCGATGAGTTGCCCAAGTGTAAATGGTGTTATTTTCCTTATCAAAAATGAATTGGTGGGTCGACTACCTTCAAATACCTTAAACGGAACCAGGCGCTCTACCTCTTCTTCCTTCAATCCCTGCTTTAGCAGTTCTGCCCGTGCTTCTTCAGCTGACTTCCCATTCATCAATGCCTCAGTTTGCGCGAAGAAATTGGATAGCAGTTTCAGGTGGTGATCGCCAACAGGGTTATGCGTCTGCGCCGGCGCAATGAAGTCACAGGGAATGAATGGCGTGCCCTGGTGAATGAGCTGGTAAAATGCGTGCTGTCCATTTGTGCCAGGTTCCCCCCAAATGATCGGGCCCGTTGAATAGTTAACGCGTTTCCCATTTCTGTCAACCGACTTGCCATTGCTCTCCATATTTCCCTGTTGAAAGTAAGCGGCAAAGCGGTGCAGGTATTGATCATAGGGAAGTATGGCTTCACTCTGCGCTCCAAAGAAATTAACGTACCATACTCCCAGGAGCGCCATAATGATGGGAATGTTCTTATCCGGTTCTGAATCCCTGAAATGCTTGTCAGTTTCATGTGCCCCTTTAAGGAGCTCTTCAAAGTTTTTGTACCCAATGCTGAGGGAGATGGAGAGCCCGATCGAACTCCATAATGAATAACGGCCACCTACCCAATCCCAGAACTCGAACATGTTTTCCTTATCGATACCAAACCTGGTCACCTCTTTTTCATTTGTGGATAGGGCAACAAAATGACTGGCGATATGCTGTTCTTCCTTAGCATGGTCGAGGAACCAGTTCCTGGCCGTATGCGCATTGGTCATTGTCTCCTGGGTGGTAAAGGTCTTCGAGGCGATGAGGAATAACGTTCGCTCGGGTTCAAGCTTCTTCAACGTTTCTGCAATATGGGTTCCATCTACATTCGAAACGAAGAATGTTTCAATTTTAGGTAACTGGTATGGCTTTAAAGCCTCCGTTACCATTAACGGCCCCAGGTCACTGCCTCCAATGCCGATGTTTACAATGTATTTTATTCTTTTGCCAGTATATCCTCTGAATTTTCCACGGTGTACAGTATTGGAAAAGGTTTTAATCTTAGCCAGTGCATTTTTCACGCGTGGCATAACGTCATCGCCATCACTATGCACCTGCTTGCGCGAAAAATTGCGCAATGCAACATGCAGTACTGATCTTCCCTCCGTTTCATTTATTTTTTCTCCTGTAAACATTGCTTCAATGGCCTGTTTAACCTTACACTCTTTTGCCAGTTCAAGTAATAATTCCATCGTTTCACCGGTGATCCTGTTCTTTGAATAGTCAAACAGTATGTCACGGAATAAAATGGAATGTTTTTCAAAACGCGATGCGTCATTATTGAAAAGATCGCGCATGCGTACGTCTTTCATTTTTTCGGAATGGTTGCTGAGGGCTTGCCAGGCCTGCGTTTCGGTAGGATTTATCTTGGGAAACATATGTAGCGATTAAAGAGTTCCAAATACTTCGATTGTGCGATCGACCATTTCACGGTTAATATCCAGGTGTACTACCAGCCGCACCCTGTTGGGTGCGATGGCATAACCCAGGATGTTATTTTCTTTTAGCCTGTTGACGAGTTCAGGGGCATTTATCGATTTATCCAGTTCAAAAATGATGATGTTCGTTTCTACAGGAAGCACCTGGGTAACGAAGGTTTTCTTTTCAATTGCTTTACCTATCTGTTTGGCATGGTCATGATCTGTTTTCAATCGCTCAATGTTATTCTCCAGCGCAAAAACACCCGCCGCCGCAAGAAATCCCGCCTGCCTCATTCCGCCACCAAACGCCTTACGCACGCGCCGCGCTTTTTTAATGAAATCTTTTTTACCCAGCAACACGCTTCCTACCGGGCATCCCAGGCTCTTGCTAAGGCAGATGGAAATGCTGTCAAATAATTCGCCGTATTGCCTCGGGTTCTCATTCTTTGCTACCATCGCATTGAAAAGGCGGGCGCCATCAAGATGAAATTGAAGGTTTTGATCATGGCATACGGCCTTAATTTCCCGGAGCGCGGCAAAATCATAACAACTGCCACCGCCCCGGTTTGACGTGTTTTCCACGCACACCAGGCTGGTGCGTGCGCGATGCGGGTCATCAGGGTTGATGGAAACCTTCACCTGGTCAGCCGTGACCCTGCCGCGATCTCCTGTGAGTAATTTTACAGATGCGCCTGAATTTGACGCGATGCCTCCGCCTTCATATTGATAAACATGCGCGCTTTCATCACAGATCACTTCATCTCCCGGCTGCGTATGGCACTTGATGGCTATCTGGTTGGTCATGGTGCCGGAGGGACAGAAGAGCGCCGCTTCCATCCCAAACATGGATGCCGATTTTTCTTCCAGTTCATTAATGGAAGGATCCTCACCAAACACATCATCACCCACCCGGGCACTCATCATTGCTTGCAGCATGCCTGGCGATGGTTTGGTAACTGTATCTGACCGAAAATCGATGATCATTGATTTGTTTTCTGCAAGATAATCAGTTCACTCCTGAAAAATGCCAGTTCGCGGATTCAGGGATGCTCCTTATTACCCCTTTTGGTAATTTGGCCGCCAAATGAAAGAGCCACCTTTTTATTTTTTCATCCTGCTCATCCTGCATTCTGCGCTGATGCTCATGGCCGGGCTTTATATTCTCGCCAACTTTGGCCGTCTCTTTCGCAGAAATTTCAGGAATGAGCTGTTGAGGGAAAACGTGGTAGTATGGCTCGCCGCGATATGCATGATCATGGCCCTGGCTCCTGTGTCAGGCGACTTTGTTGGTATTTTGCTTCGAAAAGGCATCATGCACGCCATCATGGTGCAGACCATTTTCGCCACGATAAACACCCTGTTTGTATTTAATATCACCCGTTTTGTGGCGCGGTCTGTTCCTGTCAAACGCAAGTCCTTTACAAAGCAAAAAGCAATTGTATTAATAACCATCATCGTTTGTACGATCCTTATCAATATCCCGCTCAACTATATTTTCAATGACTTCTCGGTAAAGAATATTAAGTATTCCGTATTGTTTAGCTTCTACAATGCCTGTGCTGTGGGTATGGTGTATATTGCCATGAGCTACGTTGACCTTGACAGAAAGAGAAAGCTGAACCAGAAGGAACTGGAGGTCGTGCGTTTAAGCGAATTGAAGACCAAGGCGGAACTCGAGGCTTTGCATTCAAAGATCAATCCCCACTTTCTTTACAATGCACTTAATTCAATAGCTGACCTGTCAATAACTGATGGAAAGAAAGCAAGAAAGATGACCATTGCATTGGCTGATCTATTTCGCTTCAGCATCAACTATAGCAACAATAATTATTCAACAATCCGGGAGGAAGTGGAAATGGCGGAAGTGTACCTGCAGATTGAAAAAATCAGGTTTGAAGATCAACTCAATTATTCTATCCTGGTGCAGGAGGGGGTTGACCACTATCTCGTGCCACGCTTCATTCTTCAACCGGTGGTGGAAAATGCGGTAAAGCATGGACTGAAAGCAACGGGCCACATGACTGACATCACGGTAACTGTAAAGGTGGAAGGAGAGAAGCTGGTCTTAAATGTTGCGGATAATGGCCCGCTTTTTCCAGAGCAACTGGTACCGGGTTATGGGGTAAAGAGTATTTATGATAAACTTGATCTCTTGTTTCCCGGCCAATACGAGGTGCAGTTTTCCAATGAACCTGTCAAACAGGTTTCCATTTCAATAAATAACTTGATGAAAAATGAGCCAGGTGTACAGGACAATCGTAATTGATGATGAACCGGCAGCCAGGAGGCTGATGCGGAACCTGTTGAAGGAGCATGCATCCATCATTGAAGTGATAGATGAAGCAGGCAATGGGAGAGAGGCACTGCAAAAAATAGAAGAACTGAAGCCTGATCTCATTTTCCTCGATATTCAGATGCCGGATCTTACCGGGTTCGAGGTGATCGAACGTTTGCAACACAAGCCCAACATCATCTTTACTACGGCTTACGAACAATACGCTATAAAAGCGTTTGAATCTTTTTCTATCGATTACCTGCTGAAGCCGATTAAAGAGGAAAGGCTGGAAAAAAGTCTCGACAAGCTAAGGCAATTCGGCAGACTGAACCAGAATGTTGACCTGGCAGGATTACAGGATATCATCAGGCAGCTTCATGCACCGCAAAAAGCTTCGGCCCTGCCCATCAAGACGGGCGACAGGATCATCCTGCTCAGGTTCGAGAATATTGCATACCTGGAAGCCCAGGATAAATATGTATACATCTATACCATTGATGGGCAGAAATACCTCACTGACCAGTCATTGACACTACTGGAGGAAAAATTACCCGCCAGTTTTTACCGTATTCAAAAATCATATATAATAAATAAGGAAAAGATCAAGGAGATGCACCGGCACTTCAACGGGCGATACCTGTTTGTAATGGAAGATAAAAATGCCACCAGGCTAACTTCGGGCAGAACGTATAATGAGGCGATCAGGGGAGAGTTTGGACTTTAAAGCGGAATATGAAGTTTGGCATATAGCATTGGGAATTCGGGCTTCCCGGCCGTTCATCTCCTCCATCACCCACTCATCCCATATCCCGGCCCGGCTGTAACCACCCTCTCCGCACTGCGTCATATTGCTGTCATGAAATTCTACCAGTCATCAGGAAATACTACCGTCGAATACAAAACAATGTACTTGGCAATGTAAAGTACCTATTTTTGACTTGTAATAATCAAAAGCTAGTACTAAATCAAAATCAAAATGAGAAAGTCAATACTTGTGTTAATGGTCACCATTTTATCTGCAGCTACCGCATTTGCGCAGGTAAAGGATGGAAAGGTATCAGGTACCGTGATCGATGGAAACACAAAAACAATTGAATCAGCTACCATCACCTTATTAAATGCGGCGGATTCAACAGTAGCCAAGATGGCTGTAGCGGATAAGACAGGAAAGTTTGAATTCGAAGGTATCGATGCAGGCAAGTACCTGGTATCGATAACTGCGGTGGGTCATGAGCAGGGGTATTCAGAGACTTTCCTGATTGATGAATCAAATAAGTCGGTAACCTTAAAGACGATTGAGCTGATCCCCGTAGCGAAAGCGATCTCGGGCGTTACCGTGAGTTCAAAGAAGCCTGCCATTGAGCAGAAAGCGGGTAAGACCATCATCAATGTGGATGCTTCACCAACAAATAGTGGGTTAACCGCGCTTGAATTGCTGGAAAAATCTCCCGGTGTATCAGTTGACAATGATGGTAACATCAGCCTGAAAGGTAAGCAGGGCGTCATGATATTAATTGATGGCAAGCCTACCTATATGAGTGGTGCTGACCTGGCAGCGTTGTTAAAGAACATGCAGGCAAATGGATTGGACCAGATCGAGATCATGACAAATCCTCCTGCAAAGTATGATGCATCCGGAAACTCGGGGATCATTAATATCAAGACCAAGAAGGGTATTGTGAAAGGAATGAATGGTTCAGCAAATGCGGGATACACGCAAGGAGTATATGGAAGGCTGAACGGCGGGGTAAACCTCAATTACCGCAACAATAAGCTTAATCTTTTTGGCGGATACAATGCCGGCACATTTGAAGGGTTTAATAACCTGATCATTGACCGCAAACTGGTAGATGAAAATGGAGTGCTGCAAAATACCATCGATCAGAAATCACGTCCACATTGGAAAGGCCAATACCACAACGTAAAGGCGGGAATGGATTATTATTTTTCAAAGAGAACAGTTGCGGGTATCGTGATGAACGGAAACTTCAGCAATAATGATGAAGGGCCTTACAGCGTAACAAACATTCGCGAACCGAATGGTAATCTTTTAACGAAGCTCATTTCATTTGGAAACAATACACGCAAATTCAAAGGCGTTTCAACCAATTTTAACTTCAAGCACACATTTGATTCAACCGGCCGGGAAATAACAGCTGACGCAGATTATGCTTATTACGATAATAAAAGCCTTACAGAACTCAACACGTTTAGCTATGATGCTGCCGGGGTAAAGGATGGTGAATCAGTACTGGCCGGGCCAATTCCTTCTGTGATTAAAATATATAGTGGAAAGATAGATTACGTGCACCCTTTTAAAAGTGGATTGAAGATGGAAGCCGGATTGAAAACCAGTTTTGTGAATACGAATAACAAAGTGAACTACATGAGAAGTGACGATGGTGGTTCATGGAAACCTGATGAAAGGATCAACCATTTCATTTATGATGAGAACATCAACGCGGCATATGCCATCTTTTCAAAGAATTTTAAAAAATGGGATGTATCGGCAGGTCTGCGCCTCGAGAATACTATTGCAAAAGGATACCAGGTGAGTAATGATTCATCATTCAAGCGCAACTACACCAACCTCTTCCCCAATCTTGGCATCAGCTATGCCGCGAGTGATAAGCACCAGTGGAACTTTAGCTATAGCCGCAGGGTTACGAGACCTGACTATGATGATCTGAATCCGTTTATCTTCTTCCTCGATTCACTCACTTATGGACAGGGCAATCCTTACCTTCAACCTCAATTCACGCATAATTTTGAATTGAGCCACACGTTCAACAGGTTCCTTACTACAACCATTAACTATACCACTACAAATGACATCATCACGGAGATGCTGAAGCAAAATACGGAAGAGAAGATCACGTACCAGACCAAGGAAAACTTTAGCAAAATGCAGCAGTTTGGGATAGCGGTAATGGCAAACTTCCCGGTTACGAAATGGTTCAGCACAAATATATATGTGAATGTGTTTAACAATAACTACGAAGGCCTTTATCAAAATGACCCTGTGCAGATACAATTCACAAGCATGATGTCGCACATGACGAACACCTTCACCCTGGGCAAGGGCTGGAGCGCAGAGATCAGCGGATGGTATCGCACAAAAGGAGCGGAAGGTATACTGGTGGCGAATAGCATGGGTGCGGTTAACACAGCTATTTCAAAACAGATATTGGAGAAGAAAGGAATGCTGAAACTGGGATTAAGGGATGTTTTCTTCACGCAGCAATTCAGCGGATATGCCAGGTATAGTGATGTGGATGTGACGATCGACAGCCGCAGGGATAGCAGGCAGGTAAACCTCAGCTTTACCTACCGTTTTGGTAAATCAAACATTCCTTCTGAGAGAAAGAGAAGAAGCAGCGCGGCGGATGAGCAAAGCAGGGTGAATTCAGGGGGGAATTAATTTAATTAGTCAACGAGTCAATGAGTCAATGGGGTTCCCTCATTGGCTCATTTTCCTTATTGGAAATGAAGCTAATTATGCCTGCCGGAACGTACGGCTCTCTAAACGATCAACGACCTAAACGTTAAACGTTAGTCGATTTCTCTATATTTGTGCAACTAAAAACCTGAATCTCATGCCATCATTTGACATCGTTAGCAAAGTAGATGCGCAGGCGCTGGATAATGCGGTAAATGTGACTACCAAGGAGATCACGAACCGGTTTGATTTTAAGGGTTCGCACGTGGTTATCAACCTGGATAAAAAAGAGTTCAGGATTCACCTGGAAACGGATGATGACATGAAGATGCGTCAATTGGTTGATGTGCTCATCAACAGGGCGCACAAGCAGGGAATCGCTCCCGAGGCCTTCGATGCTTCAAAAGAAGGGGCGCAATCGGGTAAATTCTGGAAGAAGGATGTGATTGTACGCAATGGCCTGAAGCAGGAAGACGCCAAAAAGATCGTAAAGCTTATCAAGGACGCTGGTTTGAAGGTGCAGGCCTCTATAAATGATGATATGGTGCGCGTGACCGGTAAGAAGATTGATGACCTCCAATCAGTGATCCAAATGTGCAAAACAGCGGATCTGGGATTGGCGTTGCAGTATGAGAATATGAGAGACTAGCAGGCAGTTTTGACTTAAAGTTAGGGGTTAGGAGTTAGGGGTTGTTTAGAGCCTGAGACTTTGCATATTCATTGACTCCTACAAGTATTGCACTGGCCCCTATCAGAAGCCTGTCAAAATTGTATGCCTAATCTGAAAAGACAAGCCAAATTTGCCATGAAGGGAATCTGCAAAATCCCAAATCCCTAACACCCTACCCCTTACGGCAAGGATTGCTGATAAATTTGGTATTTCCACCGCCTGGTTGTACCTTTGCCGACCAATAAATTATCTGGTACAGTACGGCAGGACTTATCCACCATTTGGTCATCGTACTGGTTTTAAATCAAGGAATTATGAAAAAAGGTCTTCATCCCGGAAATTATCGTTTAGTGGTCTTTAAAGACATGAGTAATGGTCATACCTTTTTGAGCCGCTCTACTGCTGCTACAAAGGAAACCCTGAAGTGGGAGGACGGAAATGAATATCCATTGGTGAAGCTTGAGATCTCCAATACTTCCCATCCCTTCTTCACTGGTAAGAACATGCTTGTAGATACCGCGGGACGTATTGACAAATTCAAAAAGAAATACGCAAAAAAATAACTACCTTAAGTTAATGAAAAAGCTCTGAGAGCAATCGAAGAGTTTGTTTTTCATGGCTATACTTTACGACCTCCTGATTCTTCGGGAGGTTTTTTTGTTGCTGTACGGCCGATGGCATGTTTTAATGCATATTATTCTGAGCGTCACCTGTAATAGTTTGCCGTTTGCCGGCTGGCATTTGCCAGCAGCGTTGATATTCGGGCAGATTTTGGTTTTGGCAGGAAGGAGCTTACCAGTTTCAAATAGCTAAAGTATCTTCACAATATTACGGCAAACGTTTTCTGTTTGCCGTTTGCCGTTGACTGAAATAGATAACCCTGGCTTTGCAGGAAGGTGGGTAATTTTGAGTTAAATAAGCCAAACGGAAACCGAAAACGGAAAACGTATAATAGATGCCTTCAAAAATCATTTTTACGGAAGAATTCTGTCAGCCCGAGAATCTTCATCCATTTACGCTTACCAGGCGCATTCAGGATATACGGGTAGGCATACTCACTATCCGTGAAAAATGGGAGAGAATGCTGGACCTTCCTTCGTTTGACAAGAAAGAAGACGATTACAAAGATTCTCCAAATGCAATGAATCTTACAGAGGCCGCTTCGGATGGCAGTTGTTTCATGATCCATGGTAATGTGCTTCCCACTCCTTCATTAGTTAAAGCCGTGCTGAAGCTGAAGAATGGTGAGTTCCTTTCAGCTAATGGTGATGAGGGCATCGTATTCAGGTTTTCCAAAGCCGAGATGATGGAAGAACACAAAGTGAGGATCAACAAGGCCGTTGAGTTTAATGAAGAGATCCTTCGGCTTCAGTTTCCCTGGCATATCTGCCAGTTGAATGATGGCGCCATTCGACAGGATTTTCAATTGCTCACTACAGCGCGCAAATCTGAAAAGCTCTCCGAAACGAATAGGATAACGAATCCCGCGTCAGTTTTTGTGGAGGAAGGAGTGAAGATGGAACATTGCATATTGAATGCATCTAACGGTGCCATCTACATTGGCAAGCATGCGGAGATCATGGAAGGCAGCATGATCAGGGGACCGGTTTCCATAGGAGAGGGTTCGGTAATAAAGATGGGTACAAAAATGTACGGCGCTACCACGGTGGGGCCTCATTGCATTGTGGGAGGTGAAATAAAGAATTCCGTTCTATTCGGATGCTCAAATAAGGCGCATGATGGTTATCTTGGCGATTCGGTGATTGGTGAATGGTGTAACCTGGGAGCAGGCACGTCCAATTCAAATCTTAAGAATAACGCCGGGGAAGTGCGCATATGGACGCAGAAAGGAAAGATCAATGCGGGGAACAAATGTGGCGTGCTGATGGGAGATTATTCCCGGACGGCCATAAATACATCGCTTAATACAGGTACGGTGATTGGCGCCTGTTGCAATGTATTTGGTGCTGGGTTAACACCAAAATACATTCCCAGTTTTTCATGGGGTACAAATGGCATTGACCGGTATGGAATGGAAAAGGCGATGGTAGATATTGCTGCATGGAAACAAATGAAAGGGCGCACATTGGGAGAGAGGGAAGGAATTATATTAAAGCATATTTTTGATTCTTTTTAAATTATGACAATACGTAAGCAGATTGCAGCCGCTAACTGGAAAATGAACCTGAGCTTTCAGCAAGGCGAAAAACTATTGGATAAGATTCTCGAAGCGCGAATAAAAGTTCCATCTCACCAGCAGGTGATTTTCGCGGTTCCGTTTCCGTACCTGTTAATGACCCGCAGCGAGGTTGATGGCGTAGAGAGTTACTACGTTGCAGCGCAGAACTGCCATCACAAACCTTCAGGTGCTTTCACCGGCGAAGTGTCAGCGCCCATGCTTCACTCAATTGGAGTTAACTATTGCATTATTGGACATAGTGAACGAAGGGAATACTTCGCGGAGACGAACGGTATGCTTGCTGAAAAGGTCAGCATTTGTCTTGAAAATTTTATCACACCCATATTTTGTTGCGGTGAGGCCTTGCAAACAAGGGAAGCCGGTACACAGAATGACTTTGTCACTAACCAACTCAAGGAATCGTTGTTCCATCTTTCCCCGGAAAAAATGCAGCGACTCATTATTGCTTATGAGCCAATTTGGGCAATAGGCACCGGGAAAACGGCTTCTACAGCCCAGGCACAAGAAATGCATGCCCATATACGTTCTGTAATAGCTTCACAGTTTGGAGAAAATACCGCCAATAGTATTTCTATTCTTTATGGAGGAAGCGTAAAGGCAGGAAACGCTAAGGAATTATTTCAAAGCCCTGATGTGGACGGAGGGCTCGTAGGAGGTGCCTCGCTTGATGCGGCGGAGTTTGTGGAGATCATAAAAGCTCTTAAAAATGGTTAACATTTAACCTAATCATGCAATAAAAGTCGTCAAGTCGTTCAAAGTCGTTCAAAAACGTTCGACCTTGAAGGTAATGAACGAACAAAAAACCTTTCCGCTCCAGGAAACGCTAAAGGACTTAAACAGCCTGGCCCGCAAACGGTGGGGTTAATCGTTTACCGTTTACCGTCCTGCGCTATGCCAATGAAACCGCCATACTATATCGTTATTACCCGTAAGAATCAGGCTTTAATGAGTTTTCTTCGCATTCGGGCAATCATAAATGGAAAGGAAATTTATCCTTTGCCTGACAGCAGACCGGTGGTGGTAACGGTAGAAGAGAATAATCCCAGGGTGGTGATCACTGATGGCTTTCATTTTACCAAACCAATGGAACTCGTATTCCACCACCTCAATACTTATTACTTCAAAGTAGTATGCGCGATTGATGACATGCAGTTGATCGCAGGGTCGTTTCTTCTAATCGTGCTGTATCTCCTCGGGTTCTTTACCGGAGTATTCATATTAAAGCTCCTCAGCTTTCTACCCATCCTCTATTTTTTATTCCTGTACTATATAAACAGAAAGGATTTTATTCAGATTACTCCGGTTTAAAAGTTGCAAAGCAGTTGAACTTGTCAGTTGTCACCGGAACCTGAACATTGCCTGAACCCTCCTAATTCCTAATTCCCAATTCCCAATTCCCAATTCCTTATAGGCGCAGGGAAAAAGAAAACCGTATAGCCTTCTTCCCCAAAATCCGCCTCGCGAAGATTATTTCCTCTCATTGGAATGAATGCTTTGTATTTATAGTTATGGAGCAATTCATAGATCATTACTGCATTTGCCCCATACAAGGCTAGTTGTCCGGTTACAATTTCCAACAATAATACAGGTCGCATCTCCAGGAGCAGATTTCTCATTCCATCCAGAATATTAAATTCGCTTCCTTCAGCATCTATTTTAACCAGGTCAACTATTGTAATCTCATTCGTTTTTACCCACTCATCCAATGCTATCACCTCAACTTTCTCTTCCGTGGAGTGACCATCAGCAGGCGCGATTAGCCTTGACATGCCAATGTTTTGCCTGGAAGCAATTTCCATGGCTCCTTTCACAGATTTATTACTGACTGCATAAGGATGCACAAACACATTATTCACCCGATTGATGGCAATATTTTCCAGTAATTGCTCCCTGATTATGGCAACCGGTTCAAAGGCATGCACAATGCCTTCATAAGCGAGTTTGGAAGATACGAGGGAAAAATAACCCACGTTGGCTCCAACGTCAAATACTACAGATTTGGGAGTAATGATTTTTTCGAGATACCGCATTGCCTCATCTTCATATTTACCATACCAAAAGAGCTGGCGCTGTATGTGGTCCTCGGGGTTAACCATCATGAGCCTGCTATTGAAGATTTTTTTTGGGAAACGCTGGTTATACAAATTCAGCCATTTCAACAATTTCACGAAATATTTCAAACCCTTTTTAGGGAATGGATATCTTTTCGTGTACCATGAAATGAGTTTATGAGCGCCCTTCAAGAATTTGTATTTTTGATCGAAGCAAACGTATTGTATATTGATGAATCCACCAATATGGATGCTTGTGAAAGACTATGCTCCTCATTAATACAACTTACCGGGTTCTCAACGTTATCGTTTCATTTCTTGTAACCATTGTGCTGTCGAGACTGGTAGGAGTTGAAGGCTTTGGTCTCATTTCCCTATTAATTATTAATGCAGCCATCTTCAACCTTTTTAGTTCTTTTGGCGCTGATGCAGGAATTGTTTACCACCTGGCATCCAACCGCTTTTCTGTAACAACTGTGCTGCGCATCATTCACCTCGTGATGGTAACTCAACTGGTTTTGCTTCTCTTTGTCGAAGCTTTCAGTTATATTTTTTCCGGACACTTCCTGATATTAGCAGGAAGCAACCCGTATACGCTGGCCGTAATACTTACCTATATCATTTCTGTTTCGGCCATTGAAAAGTATTCCTCGCTTTTCAACGGCTTACAATTATACACGCTTTGCAGCAAGCTAATGTTGGCTGGCAATGGGTTGATATTTTTAGCACTTGGAATTCTATACTTTTTCCTGCCTGCTCAAAGTACGCTTACTTACATGAGCATTTTTGTGTTGTTAACTGCGGTGCATGCACTTATGTTCGTATTTGCGTTTTATGGCAGGAAAGAGAAAAAAGATTTTGCTATAACAAATGAACCGAATGCATGGAAGGCATTTTTTGGTTATTCCTTAATCACCCTGATGACGAATAGCATCCAGTTCCTGGCTTATCGTATTGATTACTGGTTTATCAATTATTACCGGGATGAAAAGGAACTGGGATGGTATTCGCTGGCGGTCAAAATTGTCCAGGGCCTGTGGATCGTTCCCATGGTACTCGCCGCCATCATACTTCCAATGGTTGCCTCCTCAAGAGAAAAGTTCACGGTGGATAGATTAGTTGCCCTCACCCGCGTTACGATTTTTGTGAGCCTAATAATAGGAGTCATTTCTGTTATAATCGTTCCCTGGTTACTACCCTTTTTATTTGGACATGAATTTGAATCATCCATTTCCATATTCTTCCTCTTATTGCCCGGTATTATCCTTTTTTCCATTGCAACGTTATTCGCTTCTTATTACGCCGGTGTTAACAGGCTGTGGGTTAATTTTACCGGGTCAGCCATCTGCCTCGTAATAATAACCGTGCTTGATCTGATCTTAATTCCGAAACAAGGAATGTATGGAGCGGCAATTGCGAGTTCTATTGGTTATGGTGTAACAGGGTTGTATTATGCAACCAGATTCATGGCAGAAAGGAACATACGTATTTATCGCCTGTTTATTCCTGTAAAGGAAGATTTTACTTTTCTACGCAGTATTTTACAAAGAATGAATAAAAGAACCGAATTATGAAGGTACTTTGGTTAGCCAGTTGGTACCCAGGCAAAATAGAACCCTACACCGGCGATTTCATTCAACGCCATGCGCAAGCCGTAAGCCAGCATCAACCGGTTCATGTAATTTCCGTGATCCGTGATGAGAAAGGAGCCGTTACCCGTCATCATAAAATTATCCGCAAATCAAATGATAACCTTCATGAGACGGTAGGGTATTATTATTCCCCGCAGCATTTTATCAAGCCACTCGGAAAACTCATCTCGCAGATCAGGTATAATGGATTAATGAAAAAACTGGTGAGCGATCACATGGCTGAAAATGGACAACCTGACCTGGTGCATGTACACGTGGGCATGCGTGCAGGCATTATCGCGCGCTGGTTAAAGAAGCGGTACAACATTCCCTACGTAATTACCGAGCACTGGACAGGCTTCGTGAGTGAATCGGATTCCAGGTTTGAAGACCTGCCCGGTTACATCAGGAGATCATGGAAGAAAGTGGTGGATGATGCCGCCGCCATAAGTGTAGTATCCAATTTCCTTGGTGAACAGTTGAGAAGGGTTTTTGGCGCGCAACTGAAACCTGTGCCGATACCAAACGTAGTGAACCATAAAATTTTTTACCCGGAAAAAACCCTTTCTTCTTCGTTAACACGCTTTATTCACGTCTCCTCACTGAACCACCAAAAAAATCCTGAGGCAATTTTACAGGCGTTTAGTCTTGTAAAAGAGCGGGGAGGTGTTTTTCAATTGGAAATTATTGGTCCTATTGTACCCTCATTAAAGAAAGCCAGCACCAAATTAGGGCTCGACAAAATGGTGAAATTTCTCGAAGAAATGCCACAGGTAGAACTGGCCCAAAGAATGAGAAGTTCGCATGCACTCGTGCTCTATTCACGCTACGAAACCTTTGGTTGTGTGATCATCGAGGCCAATGCCTGTGGTATACCCGTGATCGTTAGTGATATCCCCACCTCGAGAGAACTGGTACGGGAAGGTGAGAATGGAATGCTGGTAAAAAATGAAGATCCGAGTGCCCTGGCTGATGCTATTCAGGCATTCATAGATAAAAAGTTCAATCCGTCCGGAGAACTAATTGTACACGACACGATGGTGAAATATAGTTATGAAACCGTTGGAAAGCAGATCGCGGAATGGTATTTACATGTAGTCAATTAGAAAATTAGTCAATTAGTCGCTGGGGTTTATTTGATTAAAGGTTACTTGTTGCCTAGGATCGCAATTTAAGTTCCTTCATATGCCTGGAACCTGTTTCCATGGCTTTTAATGGGGTTGTTCCATCATATCGTTCCTGTTCAATGATGAAATAGTCCATGCCATTATCTTTCGCCGTCTGCAAAACGGAGGCATAGTCAATGCTACCTTCACCTAACGTACAGGAAGCATCTTTTTCCGTGGTGTTCTTCATCCTGTCTTTTACATGGCAAAGCCTGAACCTGTTCTTGTATTTTTTTAACCAGGCTTGAGGGTCTTGCTGAGCGGTAACCACCCAGTAGATATCCATTTCATAATCAACCAGGTCATTATCCGTGTTCTCCATCATTACATCCTGGGGAAATTTACCTTCCGTTTCCAGGAATGAATAGTCATGGTTATGGTAGGCGAACCTGATTCCCGCTTTTTTACAAATCTCCCCGCATTGATTAAAAAGTTCGGCCTTCTTTTTATATTCCTCGAGAGAGGCTTGTGGTCCCAACCAAGGGCAAATAAGATATTTCATTCCGATTGCAGCTGCATCCGCCGCTTTCTTTTCGAAGTCTTTGGAAATGTCTGCATGGCTGGCAACGATCGTCATGCCCAGGTCGCTGAGATATTTGTTGAAGTCCGCGGCACTCATTCCCCAGAACATGCCCTGGGGACCTTCATAGCTTTCTATTTGTTTGTAACCCGCATCCGCTACCTGCTTAAGCACTCCTTTCGGATCTTCCGGAAGATCATCGCGCAACGTATACAATTGCAGGCCATAGGTACTGATGGTATTATCTTTAGTGGCGCAGGAACTGAATAATGAAATGCCTGGGATAGTACTCAGGGCCAGGCCGGTGTATGCGACTCCTGAGACTTTCAGGAATTTTCTCCTGTTATACTTCATGCTGGTTTGTTTTTGAAATTTATGAATCTGCAAAAGCCTTGTCACCTTTTTTATAAGGGAAGGCGCCATCATACTTCCCGGGAACAGGATTGTGCCGCATGGCTTTAGTTGCGGCTATCTCAGAAGTAAAATATCCCAACAGGGTCAGTTGCTTCATCATCGAATAGTAGTGCACGGGTTTCTTGACCGGGGCTTTCTTTTCGTCTTCCGCCTGCTCGTCCTGTGTATCATCAGGCTGGTCTCTTTTAAAATTGTATTCCTTTGATTCTTTTTCCAGTGTCAACAGGAAATCATGTCGTTCCTGTGGCGTGCAATCCATAAATGATTTGTTATGCATTTTCTTACATGATTCCTCGATCTCTGAAAGGCCGGCAATGAATGCCTGCTGATCGGGCTCCGTGTAACAATCATTCACAAATACTTTCATGAATTCACCCACTTTGGCTGCTTTTGCTCCGGGCGATGATGTGGCAGGCAATATGGTTTCACCTACTTCATCAAGCAATGCAATATTGCCCGGCGTAAAACCTACTTCCGTATTTGCTCCGGTTTTGCACCCGGTTAAGAATACTTCACCACCCACTACTACGCCTCCCGTGAGGACGGCAATCATTTTTAAGAGTTCGCGACGGTTCATTTGATTACGTTTAACTATTAGGTCGATCAATGTCGTTCAAGGCGTTCAATGTTGTTGTCAGTTGTCTGTTGTCAGAGGTCTCAAATTTGGCCAACTACTCTGTGAATTCGAAAGGAAATCTTTAACGTCAGGTTTTGGACGGAGAATGAAAACGGAAATGGCCCCTGCCGCAGTCCTTGTAACTCTTTAAAGATTCATTTTTTTCAATTCCCCAACTGCAAAGTCTGCCGCCCTGGCCGTGAGCGCCATGTACGTAAGAGATGGGTTCACGCATGAAGCCGAGGTCATGCAGGCACCATCCGTAACAAATACATTCGGTGCATCCCATACCTGGTTGTTTCCATTCAATACCGAGGTCTTGGGGTCACGGCCCATCCTGGCCGTTCCCATTTCATGAATGCCCTGTCCGGGGTAATAACCAGAATCGTAAATATGCACGTCCTTTACGCCGGCTGCCTCCAGCATTTCCCTGGCATCTTCCTTCATGTCTTTTCGCATCTTCATCTCGTTTTCCTTCATCTCCACGTCCATTTTCAATACTGGAAGACCCCATTTATCCTTCACGGTCTTGTCAAGCTTGATCGTGTTGTCATGATAAGGTAGCATTTCCGCAAATGCCGTAATTCCGATGGTCCATTTGCCCGGCTCACAGAGCTCATCTTTGAAATCGCCTCCTATGGCCAGTTCGGCTACATTTCTTCCCCAGCCCTGCCTGCTGGCGCCGCCCTGGTACCCAAAGCCACGAACGTAGTCCCGTTTATCATCATAAATATTCCTGAAGCGGGGTATGTAGACCCCGGTTGGTCTTCTTCCAAATTCATATTTGTCTTCATAACCTTCCATGGTTCCACCTGCGCCACATCGGAAGTGGTGATCCATCACATTATGTCCCAATTCGCCGCTACTGCTTCCTAATCCATCAGGCCATATATCAGTAGCAGAATTCATCAGCACCCAGGTTGAATTAAATGCTGATGCGCAAACGAAAACAATCTTTGATTTGAATTCGTAGGTCTTATTATCCATCGCATCAATGATCTCTACACCTGTTGCCTTCTTCTTATCCTTGTCATACAATATTCTTGTCACGATTGAAAATGGTCGCAAGGTGACGTTACCCGTCGCCATGGCAGCAGGAAGGGTAGAGGATTGGGTACTAAAGTAAGCACCGAATGGGCAACCTCTCCAGCACCTGTCGCGGTACTGGCAACTCGTGCGATCATGATGGTTTTGTGTAATGTTTGCGCTCCTGCCTATGAACATGTGGCGCTTGCCTTTGTAATGTGATTTTATTTTTTCTGCAACATCCTTTTCCACCACATTCATATCGATCGCGGGCATAAACTCACCATCGGGCAATACTTCCAAACCCTGTTTACTTCCCTGGATTCCCGCAAACTTTTCAACATAGCTGTACCAGGGCGCGAGATCATCATAGCGAATGGGCCAGTCAACGGCAATCCCTTCCTTGGCGTTTGCTTCAAAATCCCATTTGTTCCATCGATAACTTTGCCTTCCCCATAAAAGAGATCTTCCTCCCACGTGATATCCCCGGTACCAATCGAACCGCTTGGTCTCAACGTAGGGACTTTCTTTTTCATTCGCCCACATTCCATAGGTCTCTTCATTGAGAGGGTAATCGCGATTCAACACCGGGAAGTCCTTGATCATCTGCTGGGTCTTGCGATTGCGGTGAGGGAAGTCCCAAACTTCTTTGTGCGCATTCACATAGTCCTTGATGTGTTCAATGTTTCGTCCTCTTTCCAGGATAATGACCTTCAGACCTTTTTCAGCCAGTTCTTTGGCTGCCCAGCCACCGCTGATACCGGAGCCGATTACGATTGCGTCATAATTGTTATCTGCCATTGTAATTTGAAGATTTGTCCGCCATGGCGGGATGAAAATTTGAAAATGGAAGCGAATCAGGGTTCATTGATTGCACCGGGATATGCTTTATGGGGTTAAACATCACAGGTCTTAATTGCTTTTTTCAGGTTCTTTAATTTTTCAGCTTCCGTTTTTCCTGTTGGTTTGTATTCCTGTGCCACATATCCTTTGAATCCTGTTTCTTTTATTGCACGCATGATGGCGGGGTAATACAATTCCTGGCTTTCATCAATCTCATTCCTCCCCGGAACGCCCGCGGTGTGATAGTGCCCGAAGTACATGTGATTATCCCGAATCGTTCTGATCACATCGCCTTCATTTATCTGCATGTGATAGATATCATACAGTAATTTGAAATTAGGCGAATTGAGTCGCTTGCATAATTCTACCCCCCAGCCTGATTTATCACACATGTAGTCTTTGTGGTCAACTTTACTATTAAAGAGTTCCATTTGTATTATGACACCATTTTTCTCCGCGTGTACCAAAATTTTCTTCAATCCTTGCACGCAATTTTTCAAACCGGTCTCGTCATCCATTCCATTTCTATTACCACTAAAGCAGATGAGGTTTTTGTATCCCGCCTTTGCTACGAGAGGAATGGCCTCGGTGAAGTCTTTAATAAGTTCCGCGTGAAATGCTTTGTTGTTCCAGCCTTCGGTAAGGCTGATCCTGCCTGCCGTATAACACATGGAGCAGTGCACGCCATGTTTTTGTAATATGGGCCAGTCTTTCGGGGAAACGAGATCAATGGCATTAAAACCGAGCTTTTTTACTGTGGCGCAGAGTTCATCTAATGAAAGGTAATTATGCGTCCACCAGCAAACGGAATGATTGATATTGCCTTTTAATGTAAAATCAGTTTCATCATTCTGCGATGCAAATGTTGAAATACCCACACCGCTACCGAGCAGCATAGTAGTTGCCGCAATTTTCTTTAAAGCATTTCTTCTTGATGAATCATTATTCATTAGCCAGGGTCTTGAGTGGTTAGATCTCTTTTACTTCTACTTTTTCATTTTTGAAGAAGAGAGCGAATAAGAGGAACACAGCTGCGGCAATTGCCGCCGGGATCAGCCAGATCATTTTATAGTCGAAACCCGCATCGGTTTTATATTTATCAGTGATCGTTCCCGCGATCTCGAAACCAATCAACATCCCCACGCCATAGGTGGCGAGAGTGATGAGTCCCTGGGCAGAACTTTTATAACGTTCACCCGCTTTTGCATTCGTATATATTTGCCCGGATACGAAAAAGAAATCATAGCAGATGCCATGTAAGGCTATTCCGAGAATCAACATAAAGCCAAGTTCACCCGCATCTCCAAATGCGAAGAGCACGTAACGAACGGCCCAGGCGAGCATGCCCACCAGAATGGTCTTCTTAAAGCCAAAACGGGCAAAGAACAAAGGCAGCAGGAGCATGAAGCCGACTTCTGAGATCTGGCCGATGGTCATCTTGCCGGTGGGTTCTTCCATGCCCACGTTGGTGAGGAAGGGGTGAGCATTTTGATAATAAAAGGCGAGTGGAATGCAAATTAAGACGGAGGCAATAAAGAAGATGGCGAAATTGCGGTTGGCAAGCAGTTTTAATGCGTCCAACCCAATGATCTCTTTTATCGTTACTTTTTCACCGGCCGCTCTTTTTGGTGGTGTTTTTGGCAAGGTGAAGCTAAAGATGCCCAGGACCAGGGAAGCGACACCTGCCATCAAAAAGGTATTCTTCAACATGCCTTTCGCGGTATTTTCTTCGGAGTCCCAATGAAAAAGATAACTAATAAGCAAACCGGCGGCAATCCAACCGATGGTGCCCCACACGCGAATGCCGGAAAATTGTTTTTCAGGGTTTGTCATTTGGCGAAAGGAAACGGAATTGACGAGTGCGAGCGTGGGCATGTAAAGAATCATGTATGCTAGTACGTAAGGATAAAATGTGCTTATCTCTTCCGCATTGTACATCTGGTACATGAGTATGGCTCCGATGATATGGAGTGCACCCAGGATCTTTTCTGCGTTAAGGTACCGGTCAGCAATCAGACCTATGATAAAGGGAGCGATGATGGCTCCCCATGACTGAGTAGAAAAAACACTGCCGGTTTCATCCCCTGATGCGTTCAGGTTTTTGCCAAGAAAGGTTCCGAGTGTTACAAACCAGGCGCCCCAGATAAAGAATTCGAGAAACATCATGAATGAGAGCTGGAAACGGGTAGAAGATCTCATGAGCAAGTTTTTCGGTTGGATGAATAGTTTGGTGTATTAAGACATCTTTGAAAACTAAATGTACTATTTTTAAATTCACTTTATCTTCCATTAATACTTTTTTAGCAGCAAAATTTTTAATAAGTCAAAATATGTCAAGTAGGAAATTACGCATGGGCATGATAGGCGGCGGACCGGGAGCGTTCATTGGAGCGGTGCACAGGATTGCTGCCAATATGGATGGTGAAATTGAACTCGTTTGCGGCGCATTCAGCAGTAGTGCGGAAAAATCGAAAGAAACGGGGAGTGCATTGCACTTACCGGCAAACAGGGTGTATGAGTCATATGAACAAATGTTCATGAAGGAAAAAGAATTACCTGATGGTGAGCGAATGGATTTTGTAAGTATCGTTACACCCAACCATCTTCACTTTGCTCCGGCACGAATGGCCCTGGAGAATGGGTTTCATGTGGTATTAGATAAACCGATGACGTTTGACCTCGATGAGGCGAATAAGCTGGCGGAAACAGTAAATAGATCAGGATTGCTATTTTGTTTAACGCATACTTATGCGGGTTATCCCATGATCAAGGAAGCAAGGCAACAAATAAAGGAAGAACGGCTGGGTAAGATAAGAAAGGTGTATGTGGAGTATCCGCAGGGATGGTTAAGTGAGTTTTTGGAAGGTGGTGAAAATAAGCAGGCATCATGGCGAACTGACAGGAAGAAAAGCGGCATTGCCGGAGCGATGGGTGATATCGGCACGCATGCATTTAATATGGCCGAGTATGTGACGGGTTTGAAGGTGACGAAGATCTGTGCTGATATAAATATAGTAGTGGAAGGAAGACAACTGGATGATGATGGAGCGGTGTTATTGAAGTTTAATAACGGGGCATCGGGAGTATTGATGGCGACGCAGGTGGCGGCGGGAGAGGAGAATAATATTAAGATTCGGGTATATGGAGAAAAGGGAGGAATAGAATGGAAGCAGGAAGACGCGAATACGTTGCTGGTAAAGTGGCTTGACAGGCCTGTTGAAATTTATCGAGCGGGAACGGGGTATGTTGGAAAATTCGCGAAGCATAATAGTCGCACGCCGGGTGGGCACCCAGAGGGATACCTGGAAGCTTTCGCGAATCATTATCGCAATTTCGCGCTCACGTTGCAGGCAAGGATGAAGGGTGATGAACCGAAAGAGGAGTGGGTTGATTTTCCCGGAATAGAGGAAGGAGTGAGGGGGATGAGGTTTATTGAGAAGGTGGTGGAGAGTGGAGGAGGGAGAGAAAAATGGGTGGCATTTTAGGCAAAAGCCGATTGAGTTCCAGTTACACCGCCCCGTTTTTTTTGGGTGCTTACCGCTTTATAGAAAGATTTTACACGGCGAAAACGGCGGACAAAGCGGACCGGCGGTCTTCTGAGTGATAGGAAATGCTTAC